>Ga0209380_10000004_pt1 | contig 272412 bp, 232 predicted proteins | sample HubBroMetageWFT6_FD_188347 | JGI IMG/M metagenome (GOLD analysis project Ga0209380, IMG submission 188347) | Warmed and freeze-thawed soil microbial communities from the Hubbard Brook experimental Forest, New Hampshire - Hubbard Brook CCASE Soil... | ecosystem: Environmental > Terrestrial >...
TAACCGGCAGCCTCGCCTCCGGCGCCTCCCTGGTGTAGAGTCCCCCTCCGACCCGGATCACCGTCGTCCTTACGGTAGATGCCGGCGCCGCCGTCGCCGCCCGCGCCTCCCGCGGTTTGCGTGCCGCCGGAACCGCCGCCGCCGGATGCGTTGCCACCAGTTCCGCCGTTCGTGCCGCCGCCCGCGCCGCCCGGACCGGGTTCGAAGCCGCTTCCGCTATCTTCACCGATGCCGCCCGAGCCGCCGCCGCCCGCGGCAACTAGGATGCGGTCGCGCGACTTGTCGCCATCGAGCCTTAGATCGGATGCGCCTCCGCCCCCGCCGCCATTGCTTCTAGCGCAATACGTGGCTGGAAATATTCCAGCGCCCCCGTTTGCGCCCCCATTGAAGCCGCCAACGTCTCCCGAGCCGACGCCTCCGACAAAAACGAAGATCTTCTTGCCGGGAGTTACCGGAAGAATCGCGTAGACGCGTCCGCCGTTACCACCGTTGACGCCGTGCACGTCGCCCCGTTTCGAACCGGCTCCGGCGCCGCCTCGTGCCACGACCGTGATGCTCGTCACGCCGGCCGGCACTTTGAACGTCTGCTCTGCGCCGGTGTAGTAAAACGTTCTACTGCCTGAAGCAGAGTCGGCAGAGCCGTTTGCGCTGGGGACCAGCGCGTTGGGCGTTTGCGATCCGCCGCAACCAGTCAGTAGTGCAGCCATGGCGCAAAGCGCGATTTGATAACGGCCGAGAGTTGCAAGCTCCATTTTGCTCTCCTCGTCGTAGGCGGGCTTCTATAATTCGAGTTTACCGGCGGCGGCTCATTCCGAAACGCGAGCGAAGTTAGGAGGCGTAGGCGTCGGGGGTATGCACGTGCTCGGGGCGCACGCCCATGCCGATCAGTCGTGCGGGCAGCCGGCGAAGGAGTGGAAATTCGTCGAGCAGCCGCATGAGAAACGGCGGCGCGTCGACTCGTGCGCCGTGGAGCAGCGGATCGATCGCCTTGTCTTGGATGAAGACCTGAAACGCTTGCGTCACTTTGGTTGGAAAGATCCGGCGGTCTTGCACACGCTGTAAGTCGGCGCCGCTGGGGATCTTGTCTGCGCGCAGCGGTTCGGCGAGAATGTTCGCCGTCGCGACGGCGTCTTGAATTGCGAGATTGATGCCGATGCCGCCGATCGGCGACATGGCGTGCGCCGAATCGCCGATGCAGAGCAGACCCGGCCGGTGCCATCGCTCGAGCCGATCGACGCGAACCTCCAGCATCGAGACTTTCGACCAATCGTCGAGCAAGGTGACGCGGTCGGCGAGCACCGGCACCAGCTCCACAAGCCCCCGCTGCAGGGCGCCGATCCCCGCCGCCTTGAGCTCGTCGAAGCCGCCCTTGCGAATGATATACGCGCATTGCCAGTAATCGCCGCGATCGAGCATCACGAGCATATGGCCCGTTTCGACCGTGCCGAGCTGACGCACCGGGTCGTCCGCGCGCTTTGGAAGACGCATCCATAGCACGTCCATCGGCGCGCCGAGATCGTCGACCGTGAAGCCCGCCAGGTCCCGAATCGTCGAGCGGCGTCCGTCTGCTCCTACGACGAGCTTTGTCGCGATCTCGACCTCACCATCCGGCGTCTTCGCGCGCACGCCCGTTACCCGGTTCTCGTCTTCGATCAGACCGACGCCGTCGGTCTGCATCATTAGGTGGAAGGTCGGATAGCGGCGCCCGCGCTCGGCCAGGAAGTTCAAGAAGTCCCATTGCGGCATGAGGGCGACGAACTTGCAATGCGTCGGCAGATGCGTGAGGTCGGCAATCTGCACCGCTTCGCCGGCGATGGTCGCGCTGACGTCGCGGATCTCGTTGTGGGGAAGCGCGAGAAAATCGTCGAGCCATCCCAGCTCAAAGAGTAGCTGCAGCGTCGACGGATGGACCGTGTCGCCGCGAAAGTCGCGGAAGAAATCGCGATGTTTCTCCAGCACGATCACGTCGACGCCGGCGCGCCCGAGCAGCACGCCGAGCATCACGCCGCACGGGCCGCCGCCGACGATGCAGACTTCCGTCGAGAGTCGTTGCGTATCGGTCACGCTGCCACGACGTTGAGGAGTTTATCGGCGACGTAGATACGTTTGCGGATCTCCTTTCCGTCGAGGTGGGCGCGTACGTTGGAGTCGGCGAGCGCGAGTTCCATTGCCGCCTCCTCGCCGATTCCGGCCGGGGCCGCGATGCGCGCGCGAACCTTGCCGTTGATCTGGACGACGAGCGTGATCTCGTCGACAAATAACGCGCGCTCGTCGGGCTCGAGATACCGCTCGAGATGCACCGACGTCTCGTGGCCGAGGCGCTCCCAGAGCTCCTCGGCGACGTGCGGCGCGAACGGCGCTATGAGAATCGGCAGCACGTTCACGGCATAGAGCAATGCCGGCGACGCACTCGCCGACGCTGCCGTCATCAGATTAACGAGCTCGTCGAGCTTCGCGATCGTCGTGTTGTAGTGAAAACGCCGCGTGAGCGTTTCGTCGACCGCCGATTTCGCGACGACGTGCACGGCGCGCAACAGCGCTCGGTCCTCGGCGCTCTCCACAGGCGGCAAGCCGTCGACGGCTCGGGTAGTTGCGAAATGCGGCTCGCAAGCGCGCCAGATCCGGTTGAGCAGACGAACGCGGCCGCTAATAGCGTCGTCGCTCCAGTTGCTCGTCTCTTCCGGGGGCGTGACGTAGAGCAGGAAGAGGCGCATCGCATCGACCCCGTTGCGTTCGGCGGTCTCGTCGATGCCGACGACGTTGCCGTGCGACTTCGACATCTTCTCTCCGTCGAGCAGCAGCAGCCCCTGATGGAAGAGACGCTCGAAGGGCTCGTCGGAGCCCCGCACCCAGCCTTGGTCGTGAAAGAACTTATAAAAGAAGCGCGAGTAGAGCAGGTGCAGCACGGCGTGCTCGGCGCCACCGATGTACTGATCGACGTTCATCCACTTGGCCGCGCGCTCCGGGTTCCACGGCGCCGTGTCGTTGTGCGGATCGAGGTAGCGCAAGTAGTACCACGACGATTCGAAAAACGTGTCCATCGTGTCGCTCTCGCGCCGCGCCGGACCGCCGCACTGCGGGCAAAGCGTCTCGATAAACTCTGAAATAGAGTCGAGCGTCGAGCTTTGGCCGGCGACGTGCTCGCGCGGCGGAAGCATGACCGGGAGCCGATCTTCAGGAACGCCCACCTCGCCGCAGGTGGCACAATGCACGATAGGAATCGGCGTGCCCCAGTACCGCTGGCGCGAGATCAGCCAATCGCGTAGCTTGTAGCCGACGCTCTTCTTTCCGATCCCCATCGTGACGAGACGCTCGGCGATCGCGTCACGTGCGCGCCCGCTCGACATCTCGCTGAACTCGTCGCTCGCGACCAGCCGCCCGTCTTCGGCGTACGGCGCAGCGAGCGGTTCGGCGCCGGCCTCGTTGGGTGGCACGATGACCTGCGCGACCGGCAGCGCGTGCCGCTTCGCGAAGTCGAAGTCGCGCTCGTCGTGAGCGGGAACGCCCATGACCGCGCCGCCGCCGTATTCGGCGAGCACGTAGTTCGTTAGCCATATTGGCACGCGCTCGCGCGAGAGCGGATGGATTGCGTAGGCGCCCGTGAAGACGCCCTGTTTCTCCATCAGGCTCGTACGCTCGAGCTCGGACTTCGACTTCAAGCTTGCGGCGAACGCTTCGATCGCCGCGGCGTCGGTGCGCGAAACGATTCGTTCGATCGACTCGACGATCGGATGCTCCGGTGCGACGGCGAGAAACGTCACGCCGTAGAGCGTGTCGAGGCGCGTCGTAAAGACTTCGATCGTCTCGTCGAGCCCGTCGACGCCAAACCGCACCTTCGCGCCCTCGCTGCGGCCAATCCAGTTCCGCTGCATCGTTCGCGTACGTTCCGGCCAACCGGTCAGCTTCTCGAGATCGGCGAGCAGGCGATCCGCGTACTCCGTGATTCGTAAGAACCACTGCGAAAGATTGCGGCGCTCGACAAGGTGGGCACAGCGCCAGCAGCGTCCGTCGATGACCTGCTCGTTGGCGAGCACGGTGCGGTCGTGCGGGCACCAGTTTACCGGTGCCTCGCGCTTGTAGGCGAGTCCGTGCTTGAAGAGTTGGAGAAAGAGCCACTGGTTCCAGCGATAGTACTCGGGCTCGCACGTGGCGAGCTCGCGCGACCAGTCGTAGCTGGTTCCCATCAAGCGGATCTGCCGCCGCATGTTGAGGATGTTCTCGGTCGTCCACGCGGCCGGATCTATTCCTCGATCGATCGCCGCGTTCTCGGCCGGCAAACCGAAGGCATCCCAGCCCATCGGATGGAGAACGTTGTAACCGAGCATCCGCATCATGCGCGCAACCGCGTCGCCGAACGTATAGTTCTTTGCATGACCGACGTGCAGGTCGCCCGACGGATACGGCAGCATCTCCATGCTGTAATACTTCGGCTTCGCGCTTTCGTCGGGCGCGCGGTAGAGGCGCTCGCTCTCCCAGCGTTGCTGCCATTTCCGTTCGATCGGGGCGAACTCGTACATGAGGAGCATCGTACACGCTCGCCGGCCGCCCCGCTACCCTTTCGGTGTGCGATTGCCGCGTGATAGAGCGGCATGCTACCGAGATACGCGCTCGTCGCTGCGGCGCTCGCGCTCGCCGCCCTTCTGATCTGGCATCCGGCGCAAAGGCCGGTCGTGGCGCAGGCCGCGGCAACCTCGCAGCCGCCCCTCGAGCTCGGGGCCGACTCGGGTGACGGGTCCGCCGGCCGGCTGCGCCACCGGCGCGTGCGGCTCGACCCCGGCGACGGCGAGCTCGTTGTGTACGTCGCCGGAGCGGTCAAACGCCCAGGCCTCTACCATCTGCGCGCCGGCGACCGCGACGCACAAGCCGTCGCGGTCGCGGGTGGGCTGAGCGCCGCGGCCGACGCGGGGGCCGTCAATCTCGCGCAGCGCGCGAATGACGGCGACGAGATTTACGTCCCGGTGGCCGGCGAACCGACACGTGCGCGTTCGAGCGAGCGGCACGGGCGCCGCCGCCCGGCGCATCCGCCGCCGGCCGGTGGAGTCGACGTCAACCGGTCCGACGCGGCAGAGCTCGCCGCGGTTCCCGGGATCGGGCGCGCGATTGCGGCCCGGATCGTCGAGCTGCGCGAACGAGAGGGGAGCTTCGCGTCGCTCGACGAGTTGCTCGACGTCGCCGGAATGACGCAAACGCGGCTCGAGCGGGCTCGCTCGTATCTTCGGCAACCGTAAGCGCGACAGGGGAGCCCAGCACGCGGAGCGCATTGGGCTAACCCTGTGCAATCATCGGCGCTTCCCGCGAAGGAGACGCTGCCGAGCTTAATTCGGCGAGCGCTCGCGGAGGCGCGCGACGAAGTCCTCCTGGAGCGCGCCGGCAAAACGTGGACGCCGATTTCAAGCCGCCGATTGATCGAGCGCGCCGAGGACGTCGCCTGCGCGATCCGCGACGCAGGTTTGAATGCGGGCGATCGCGTCGCGCTGATCGCACACAACTGCGTCGATTGGATCGTCTGCGATTTCGCAACGTTTTTCGCCGGCTGCGTCGTCGTGCCGATCTATCCGACACAAGCGCTCGATCAGACCGCGTATATCCTGGAGCACTCCGGTGCGCGGCTGCTCTTCGTCGATTCGCCGGCGAACGCAGCGCGCATCCGCGATTCCGGCGCGGCGCCGTTGCGAACGATCGTCTTCGAATCGCAGGGCCCCGATGGGTTGGCGGCCTTCGAAATGCGCGGGGTCGACATTCGTGCGTCGCGGCCCGAGCTTCCGAGCGCCTACGAAGCGACGCTGCTCCCCGACGACTTGGCGGTGCTGATCTACACGTCCGGGACGACGGGATCACCCAAGGGCGTTATGCTCTCGCACGACAATCTCGGTTTCGACGCGCAAGTCTCGCTCGAGTGCGGGTGGGAGGGAATCGAAGCGGGGCGCGACGTGCTCTCGGTGCTTCCGTTTTCGCATATCTACGAGCACACGGTCGTCTACATCTATCTCATCGCTCGCGCGCGCTACTCGATATGCCACGATCCGGGCGAGCTGCTCGACGACCTGCGCGACGTCCGCCCCACCGGCATGACCTCGGTGCCGCGCATTTTCGAACGCGTGCTCAGCGGCGTGCGCGGCCAAGCGCAGGCGGCGGGTGGCGCAAAGGCAAGACTGGTGCCGTGGGCGCTTGACGTCGCGCGCCGGTATGCAGCGGCGAAGACCTTTGAGGGCGGCGTCTCGCCGTGGCTTCGCGTGCGATACGCAATCGCGCAGGCGCTGGTGCTTTCAAAGATCCGTCACGCGCTCGGGCTCGATCGGGTGCAGTTTCTCAACAGCGGAAGCGCGCCGCTCCATATCGATACGACGATGATCTTCCTCGGGCTCGGCATACCGATCATGCAAGGGTACGGTCTCACGGAGACCTCACCGGTCGTTTCGGTCAACCGCCTCTCCGAGAACGCCTACGGAACGGTCGGGCGGCCGATTAGCGGCGTCGAGGTGCGCATCGCCGAGGATGGCGAGATCTTGGTCCGCGGCCGCAACGTCATGCAGGGGTACTACCGCGACACTCCGGCAACGGCCGCCGCGATCGTCGACGGATGGCTGCACACCGGCGACATCGGCGAAATCGACGCGGCCGGCTTTCTGCGGATTACCGATCGTAAGAACGAGATCTTCAAAACGAGCACCGGTAAGTGGGTCTCGCCGGCGCGCATCGAGGCAAACGTCAAACGGTCGATGTTCGTTACGAACGCGATGGTAATCGGCAGCGGCCGTCCGTATCCGATCGCGCTGATCTCCCCGAACTGGCCGCTCGTGCGCCTGGAACTGCCCGCGCTTCCCAAAGATGTACCGCCCGCTCAACTTGCCGCGCGCGCCGACGTGCACGCCTTCTTGGCACGCGAGGTTCATCGCCAGACGCACGGGCTCGCGAGCTACGAACAGATCCGCCGAATCATCGTGGTTCCAGCGGACTTTACCGTCGACGGCGGCGAGCTTTCGCCGTCGATGAAGGTGAAGCGCCGCGTCGTGGAAGCGCGCTACGCCGGCCAGATCGAAGCGGCGTACGGAGGCGAAGTGCCGGTGCACGCGACGCTCTAGAGACCATGGTACATCGCATCGACGAGTTCGTTCGCGGTCCGGTCAAGAGCAAGACGCTCTTCCCGGCGTTGATTCTCCACTTGATCGACCGGCATCCGGATCACGGGTACGGTTTGATGCAGCGCATTACGGAGGTATGCGGCGATCTCGTCGCGGTCAATACGAACAAGATCTATCCCTTGCTCCGCCGGCTCGAAGAGCGCGGCTTCCTCACCGCAACCTGGGAACATCCGAGCAAGCGTTCGCGGCGCGTCTACGCGATCACGGAGCAGGGCCGGGAGCGGCTCGAGCGCATCAAGGGCCTGATGCTGCCCTATCTCGAGTCGATCTCTAGTGCGATCGAGCGACTGAAGTCAGAACTGTACGAACAGCTTTGAGGGAACTTTGATGGCGGCTGCATTGCCGAATGGCAGGATCGATGCGGTTCGTCGGCAATAGTTGGCGTTCGCGTTGGAGGTTGTTCTATTGCCGTTGAAAGCGTTGCGCGTTCTGCTGTCCGCCGTGCTCGCGCTGGGAATCCCCAGCCAAGCCGTTGCGAAGCCTCCGGCTATTCCGGCACTCACGCCCGATGCGGTTACCCACCACACGATCGTGCTGGGTGGCCGAACGCTCGCGTACACGGCGCGCGCGGGAACCATTACGCTGCGCAACGGTCGGGACGAACCGATCGTGCGGGTCTTCTATACCGCCTACACGCTCGACGGCGCCGATCCGTCGAAGCGCGCGGTGACGTTCCTCTATAACGGCGGTCCCGGCAGTTCGACCATGTGGCTGCGGATGGGATCCTTCGGACCGGTGCGCGTCGCCACCGCCGACGGAGCGATCACCGGACCTCCGCCCTACCGGCTCGTCTCGAATCAATACTCGCTGCTCGACCGGTCCGACCTCGTCTTCATCGATATGCCGGGCAGCGGCTACGGACGGCTCATCGGCGCCGGAACGCGCAAGGATCTGTGGGGCATCGACGAGGACGTCGCGGCGTTCGGACAGTTCATCCAGCGGTACATTACCAACTTCAACCGCTGGAACTCGCCGCGCTTTCTCTTCGGCGAATCGTACGGCACGATGCGCTCGTCGGTGCTCGCCAACTACCTCCAGAACGAAGGAATCTCCCTCAACGGCGTGGTGCTGCTCTCGTCGTTCTTGAACTCGAACATCGATTACAACGATGGCGCGCCGATCGGCGGTGGAGACTGGGCCTACATCCTCTACCTTCCGACCGAGGCCGCGACCGCCTGGTATCACGGTGCGCTGCGCGGAGGACCGCCATTATCCGCTCTATTGCCCGAGGTCGAGAGTTTCGCGCTCAACGAGTACCTCGACGCACTCGGTCAAGGCGCACAGCTCGCGCCGGATCGCTATAACGACGTGGTCGCGAAGCTGCACCGCTACACCGGTCTATCGGATCAATACATCCGCAACTCAAACTTGCGTATTCCGTACGACCGGTTCGAGAACGAGTTGTTGCGAGAGCGCGGAATGACGGTCGGACGCATCGACGCGCGTTTTCAGACTTACGTGCTCGATCGCCCCGAAGTCGCCCCCGATTGGGACGCGACCGATGCCGCGATCGACTCGGCGTTCGTCTCGACGTCAAACTACTATCTGCGGCAGGTGCTCAAGTATGATACCCCGCTGCTCTACCGTGGCGAGATTTACGACCTCATCTATGCCGACGGCGAGTCGTGGGATTTCAAGCACGGCAACAACGCCCAGGTCGTCAACGTCACGCCCGACCTGGCGCAGGCGATGACATATAACCCGCGCCTGAAGATCTTCTCGGCCGGCGGATACTTCGATTTCGCGACGCCGTTCTTCGCGACGGTCTACGCGCTCGATCATCTTTACCTCGCGCCGGCGATACAGCGCAACATCACGTGGGGACTCTATCAATCGGGACACATGGTCTATCTCCATCCGGCGGCGCTGGCGCAGTTCCACGCCGACCTGGAGCGCTGGTACGCACGGGTGCTCTCCAATGCGTAATCTGATCTGCGCGTTTGCGGCAGCAATCCTGATCGGCGCGGCGCCGGCGCCCGCGCCCCAAGAGACTCCGGGTCCGATCGCGCACGACGCGGTCACGCAGCACACGATCACGCTCGGGGGCAAGATCTATCCGTATACGGCCCGCGCCGGGACGATCGCGCTCGAGGACGAGAAGGGCGAGACGAACTGCCGGATGTTCTATACGGCCTTCACCGCAGACGGCGTCGATCCGCGCACGCGCCCGGTAACGTTCCTCTACAACGGTGGTCCCGGGAGCTCGACGATTTGGCTGCGGATGGGTTCCTTCGGACCGATGCGCGTGCTCGTCGGCGACGGCGCGCCGACCGCAAACGCGCCGTTCAATCTGGTCGAGAACCAGTACTCGCTGCTCGATCGCACCGATCTCGTCTTCGTCGACGCCCCCGACACCGGATTTAGCCGGATCGTGGGATCGGGAAAACCGAGCGATTTCTTCGGCGTCGATCCCGACGTGCGCGCTTTCTCGCAGTTCGTTTCGCGGTATATCTCGACGTTTGGGCGGTGGAACTCACCGAAGTTTCTGCTTGGCGAATCGTACGGAACGCCGCGTTCGGCGATGCTCGTAAACGCATTGCAGCGGCAGGGCATCGGCATCAACGGCGTCGTGCTGCTCTCGTCGGTGCTCGACTTCTCGCTCGATTGGGACGTCAACTTTTCTCCGACTGCGATCGGCGGCGGCGATTGGGCTTTTCCACTCTATCTTCCGACCGAGGCCGCGTCGTCGTGGTACCATCACGCGCTGCCCGGGCCGCCAGCGACGCTCGACGCGTTGCTGCCGCAGGTCGAGAATTTTGCGATGCACGAATACCTTAACGCGCTCGCACAAGGTGCGAAACTGCCGCCGAGTACGTACGACGACGTGGTCGCAAAACTTCACCAATACACGGGCCTCTCCGAGAGCTATATTCGGCTTTCGAATCTGCGCATTCCATACTGGCGCTACTCGACCGAGCTCTTCCGCAACAGCGGCGTGATGACGGGCCGGCTCGACGCGCGCTTCACGTCGTACAATCTCGACCGGATCAACGACCGGTCCGATTTCGACCCCGCGGATAGCGCGATGGACGCAGCCTACGTCGCGACCGGAAATTACTTCATGCGACAGGTACTCGGCTATCAGACGACGCTGATCTACCGGCCGTTGACCAACGTCTTTGCGCAATGGGATTGGAAACACAACGGCGCATTGCCGGCGAACACGGCGCAAGACCTCGCCAGTGCGATGGTCTACAATCCGAACTTGCAGATTTTTTCCGGGAACGGCTACTACGATTTCGCGACCCCGTTCTGGGCGACGGTCTACACGCTCAATCACTTGACGCTGCCCCCCGCTCTGCAGAAGAACATTACCTACGGCTTCTATGAGTCGGGACACATGGTCTATCTGCACACGCCGGCACTCGCTGCCTTCCACGACGATCTCGAGCGCTGGTACGCGCAGACGCTCCAGGCCGGCCGGTAGCGAGCGGCTCTACCGCGTCGTCGCCTCCGCGCGCGCCGCGGTCTGACGATAGATCGCCTCGAGCTTCGCGTATGCGACGCGCATCTCCAGTGTCGGTCCGACGTCCGCGCTTTCGATCGCGCTCTCGAGGTAGTCGAGCTGGTTCTCGAGATAGAGGAAGCTGCTGAAATCGTGCGAGTACGAGCCGACCGAGTCGTCGGGATTCGCCGGCGGTTCTTCGCCGATTACGTCCCGGCGGTACGTCTGTGCGCGCTCTCCGGAGAGCCGTTTCACGCTCTGCTCGGCCTTCGCGCGCGCGGCGGCGACTCCGGCACGCAAGGCCGCAACGCGCTGCGCGAGCTCGTACTGGGCGCGTAAGTCGGCATTAGATGCCGCGATGCGCGGATCTTTGACGACGAATGCTTCGCGCGTATACGTTTTGCCGTTGACGCTCAGCGCAATGGTATAGGTTCCGGGTGGAACGAGGGGTCCGTCGTGGGCGCTCGCGTGGAAGTCCCAGACGAAGCGATGCGCGCCCGCTTCCGCGACGGGCACGGGGTGCTTCTCTACCCAATTCGTCGTGTACGGAATCGACTTTGGATCGAGCGCTTTGGGTGGATGTGCGCTCGACCAGCTTCGGATGCTGCGGCCGTCGCTCGAACGTACGTCAATAGCGACCGCCGTCGAGGGCGCGCCGGGCAAATAGTAGTCGATGTAGAGTCCGGCGGCCGGATTCTCGGCTTGCGGCTCGTCGAGCGGAAGCGGCGTCCCCTCTTCGTTGCCCTCTTCGAGACGATAGGCCGTCGCCGGTGCGAAGAGGTAGGCACCCCCGTTAGCGACGGCTTCGGGCATCTGTCGCAACGGTGTGACGTTGTCCATGATCCAGAAGGCGCGCCCGTGCGTCGCGACGACGAGATCGTCGCCGTGCACCGCGATATCGCGAATCGAGGTGACCGGCAGATTTAGCTGGAGCGGCTGCCAGAACGCACCGTCGTCGAAGGAGACGTAGACGCCGCGCTCGGTTCCCGCGTAGAGGAGACCGTGGCGTTGCGGATCTTCGCGGACGACGTTGACGAACGAGCCGTTTGGAATCCCGTTCGCGATCGCGGTCCAGCTCGCGCCGCCATCGTGCGTGCGATAGATGTACGGCGCGTAATCGTCGAGGCGGTGCCGATCGATCGCCGCGTAAGCCGTCGCCGTATCGAAGTGGCCGGCCTCAATCGTTCCAACCTTGCTCCACGACGTCAGCGCCGGCGGCGTAACGTTATGCCAGCTGCGCGAATCGTCTCTCGTGACCCACATGGAGCCGTCGTCGGTTCCGGCCCACACCACGTTCGCACGCAGCGGCGAGGGCGCGATCGTGTAGACGACGCCGTGGCGCGCGATGCCGTTATTCTCGTGCAGCGTCGTAGCATCGAGATTGGACGGCGTTTCTTCATTCGCGCGCGAAAGATCCGGACTTACGATCGCCCACGTCTTCCCGCCGTCGCGCGAGCGAAAGATGTTTTGATGCGCGAAGTAGAGCGAGGTCCGATCGGCCGGCGAGAAGGTTAAGGGCAGCGTCCACGTATTACGCCAGATCGTTCCCGGACGCGCGAGCACGGGATCGAGATTCTCCTCCCAGCCGCTCGCGGGAAGCTCGCGCGTTACCGTGGGACCGCCTTGACCGCTGGAGTCGCCGTAGACGACGCCGGGATGCTTGGGATCGGGCGCGAGCATGCCGTTTTCGCCTCCCGCGTCGAGCGGACGAAAGTCTTGCTGCGAGATCGTCGCGTACTTCGTGCGACTCGGCGCCATTGCCGCGCCGGAATCTTGCTGTGCACCGTAGACCCAGTACGGAAAACCGTTGTCGGTCGCCACGTGGTAGAATTGCGCCGTCGGCTGGTTGTACCACGAACTCCAGGAGCGCGCGCCGTTGACGCTCACGATCACGCCCTGATCGGTCCCCAGAATCATGTGGGTCGAGTCGTTCGGATTGATCCAGAGCGCGTGATGATCTTCCCCGGTCGGGTCGCCGAGAATAGCGTCGAAGCTCTTGCCGCCGTCGGTCGAACGGTACGTTGCGGTATCCATCACGTAGACGACGTCGGGGTTGCGCGGGTCGGCGGTGATGCCGCTGAAATACCAACCGCGCTGCCAGATGCGCTCTTCGGAATCGGCGTGCGTCCAGGTGGCGCCGGCATCGTCGGAGCGATAGACGCCGCCTTGACCGGGTCCGCTGTCAACGTTGGCATAGATGCGGTGAGGTGCAGCGGCCGAGATCGAGAGTCCGATGTGTCCGACGTGTTGCGGCAGGCCGTTCGTGAGCTGCGTCCAGGTGGCGCCGGCGTCGGTCGACTTAAATAAGCCGCTCCCGGGACCGTTCGAAGGCGGATAGACGTTCCAGGGCGGCCGGCGCGTCTCCCAAAGGGCCGCGTAGATGACGTTGGGATTTCCCGGCTCCATCGCGAGCGAGATCGCACCCGTGTCGGGATTCTTGTAGAGCACTTTGTTCCAAGTCTTGCCGCCGTCGGTCGTCTTGAAGACGCCGCGTTCGGGGTTCGGTCCGTACGGATGTCCGAGCGCCGCGACGTACGCGACGTTGGCATCCTGCGGATCGACGACGATTGCGCCGATCTGCTTCGTATCGGTCAGACCGAGATGCGTCCAGCTCTTACCGCCATCGCTCGACTTGTAGATGCCGTTACCGTACGCGATATCGGAACGCATATCGGCTTCGCCCGTGCCGACGTAGATGGTGCGCGGATCGCTCGGCGCGACCGCAATGGCGCCGATCGATCCGATATCTTGGTCGTCGAAGATCGGATTCCACGTGCGTCCGGCGTCGAGGCTCTCCCAGATGCCGCCGTCGACGGCACCGAAATAAAAGTGATTCGGTTCGCCGGGCACGCCGGTGACCGCGAGCGCGCGTCCGCCGCGAAACGGCCCGATCAAGCGCCAGTGGAGCGCGGTAAAGTATGAAGCCGGAAGCCGTTGAGCGCCGGCCGCACTAGTTGTGAGGGCCGGCGCGGTCAGTGTTAGGGCAAAACAAAAAGCGAAGAGGCGTCGCATAGACGCCTACCATCCGCCGCCGCTATCTCCGCCTCCCCCGCCCAAGTCTCCACCCCCCGCATCCCCGCCGAAGCCGCCGCCGCTAAAATCGCCGCTGCTCGCTCCGCTCACGTCGGCTTGGCCGGCATCGCTCTGCCATCCGCCGGAATCGGCCGGAGTGCCCCAACCGCCTCCGGTGTCGGGCGGAAGCTGACCGGCTTGTGTCGGTGCGATACCGCCTCCGCCGCGGAAGAGCTCGTTGCCGAGCCACGCGCCGCCGAGCCCGCCGAGCAGCCCGGTCCAGAAACTGCCCCCGCCTCCGTACCCGCCGTAGCCGGGACCGTAGCCCGAACCGTAACCAGGGCCGGGCGACGTTCCGGGCGGCAGCGCGCCGGGGGCACCGCCGTAAGGGCGCGGTGCGGCGAGCGCGCGCAGGATCGAGCGCAAGAGCAAAAATGCGACGACCGCAATGATTACCCACCAAAACATCGAGATGTGAACTCCTCCAGAGGAAGGTCGTTGTACGGGCAGCGCCGCGCCGTTGCTCGCACGCTGCTGCAGGCTGCCCAGATGTGCGCGATAGACGTTGAGGATCGCGTCGACGGCGCCGGTGATTCCGGCGTCGTAACCCTCGCTGCGAAACTGGCTCTCCATCGACGTGCGAATCGAGCGAAGCACGTCGGGCGTAAACCAGCCCGCTTGCCGGCCCGCCCGATCGGGCACGAGAATGTCACGCCGGTCGTCGCGGGCGACGAAGACGAGGACGCCGTTGACGTTCTGCTGTGAGAAAGCCGAGGCCGCTGCGTCCTGCAGGGTTGCGCCGCCGAGTGAGGGCGTCGTGACGACGACGACCTCCTTACCGGTCTGCGCGTTGAAATTCGAGATGCGCGTGTTGAGCTGGGCAACCGTAGCCGGCGAGAACATTGCGGCTTGGTCTTGCACGAAATCGCGTGCTCCGGCCGGTAGGGCCGCCGCGCCAAGCAACGCTGCGAGAACCCCCGCGACGGCGCCGCTGCGCGCCGAAATAGCCTTCATGCCGGGTCCTACCATAGCCTCAAGGCGAAGTTTCGACTTATGAAAGCGGGATCGTTGAGCTTTATCGAGGTCCTGGCGACCTCCGTCGCGCTGATTGGGCCGAGCATGACGCCGATCTTGATCGCGCCGTATATGTATGCGCTCGCGGGGAACGGGACGTGGCTCGCCTACGTCTTCGGCAGCATCATGCTGATCTTCGTCGCGTTCTGCATCAATCAGTTCGCACGCCGCTCGAGCTCGGCTGGTTCGATGTACGGCTACGTGGCCGACCATCTCGGGCCGGTGGCCGGAGCCGTCGGCGGCTGGACGCTGCTCTGGGCGTACGGGTTCGTCGCGACCGCGGTGCTTGGAGCGATGGCCCTCTTCGTGCAAGGTCTGCTTTCGGACGCGGGACTGCACGCGCCGGCGCTCCTCATCGTCGTAGTGCTTGCGGCAATCGCGTGGCAGGCCGCCTATCGCGGAGTGCAGGTCTCGGCGATCCTGATGCTGCTGCTCGAGCTGGTATCGGTCAGCGTCATCTGCGTTCTCGTTGCGATCGTTCTGCACGCGCACGGCCCATCGCTCGATCTCAATCAGCTCCACGTCAAAGGCGGCTTTCCCGGCGGCATCGGGTTCGCCGTCGCGTTTGCCGTCTTCAGCTTCGTCGGCTTCGAAAGCGCAACGGCCTTTGGCGCCGAGGCGAAGCATCCGCTCGTGACGATTCCGCGTGCCGTGATCGGGAGCGTCATCTTTGCCGCGGTGTTTTTCGTGATCGCGACCTATGCGGAGATCGTCGGTCTCTCACATCTCGGCAAGCCGCTCGACAAGGAGCAGTTTCCGCTCCAGACGCTGGTGCAGGGGTACGGGCTGAGTTACCTCGCGATCCCGATCACGATCGGTGCGATCTGTAGTGCTTTCTCGGTATGCCTCGCCTGCATCACGACGGCCGGACGCATCGCCTACGCGATGGCCGGTGCCGGGCTTTTCCCCGCATCCTTCGCGCGGATCGAACCAAGGCACGACACGCCGAACGTCGCCGTCACCGTGGTGACCGCGACGGCGCTCGCGGTTGCACTCGGCGCGCTCGCCTTCGGCGTCGCACCAATCGATATATTCGACTATTGCGGCACGCTCAGCACGTTCGGATTCCTGCTCATCTATATGCTGATCGCGATCGGGGTCGTCGCGTTCTGCAAAGAACTGGGCGAGCTGCGTGCGATCGATATTACGGTCTCGAGCATAGCGGCGCTCCTGCTCCTTCTCGCGGCCGTCACGCTCTACTACCCGATTCCGGCACCGCCGCAGCGCTGGTTCGGCTACGTCTTCGTGCTCTTTATCGTCGCGGGCTGGGGCTGGTTCCGCGTCAGGAAGGCCAGCGGCTGATCACGACGCGCTGCTGCGTGTAGAACGCGACGGCGTCTTTGCCGTGGCACCGAAGATCGCCGAAGATCGAGTCCTTCACGCCGCCGAACGGAAAGAAGGCCATCGGCGCGGCGATCCCAACGTTGATGCCGACCATTCCGACCTCGATGCGCGACGCGAACGTGCGCGCGCTTCCGCCATCGCGCGTAAATATCGATGACGCGTTGCCGTAACGCGAGCGGTTGGCGACGGCGATTGCTTCGTCGAGCGTTGGGACGCGAACGATCGCCATGACCGGCCCGAAGATCTCGTCGCGGGCGAGTTCGTTCGCAGGGTCGACGCGATCGAAGATGACCGGCGACGCGAACGATCCGGCGCCGGGTACCGTGCGCGAATCGAGCAGCACTGCCACTCCGGCGTCGCGCGCGCGCCGCACGTAGCCCTGGATCCGTGCGAGCGCCTCATCGCTCACGACCGGTCCCAGCTCGACGCCCTCCTCGGCGCCGTGACCGAGTCGCAGCTTCGCTGCCGCCGCGACGAGCATCGGCGCGAGCGCATCGCCCGCGTCGCCGACGGCGACGACGACCGAGCCGGCCAAACAGCGTTGACCCGCGCCGCCGAACGCCGCACCGATCACCGCATCGCAGGTTGCGGCGTCGACTGCATCGGGCATCACGACGAGGTAGTTTTTCGCACCGCCGAGTGCTTGAACGCGCTTGTGATGCCGGACCGCACGTTCCTGAACGAGCCGCGCCGCGTTCGAGGAGCCGACGAACGAGACCGCCGCCACGCCGGAATGCTCGATGAGCGACTCCGCGGTCTCGGTGCCCCCGTGAACGACGTCGAAGATTCCGTCGGGAAACTTGCATTCGCGCGCAATCGCGAGCAGCAGCTCCGAAGTGAGCGGCGTCTGCGGCGAGGGTTTGAGGACGAACGTATTCCCCGCCGCAATCGCGATCGGGAACATCCAGAGTGGAATCATCGCCGGAAAATTGAAGGGCGTGATTCCCACGCAGACGCCGAGCGGGTAACGCACCGAGATCGAGTCGATGCCGCGTGCGATGTCGGGGAGCGAATCGCCCATCATCAGCGAGGGCATTCCGCAGGCAAACTCGACGGCTTCGATCCCGCGGCGCACCTCGGCGCGCGCGTCGGAGAGGATCTTCCCGTTCTCGCGCGAGACCGAGAGCGCGAGTTCTTCGCGGCGTCGCTCGAGCGCATCGGCATACCGGAAGAAGAGCCGGGCGCGTTCGACGACCGGAATCTCGCGCCAGGCGAGAAAGGCCTCGTGCGCGCGCGTTACGGCGCGATCCGCTTGCGTTGCGTTGGCAACCGCGAGCTCGCCGATGAGCTCGCGCGTCGCCTTATCGTGGACCTGCAGCTGCATCAGCCTTCGCTCTCGAGTCGCTCCAGCGCGGCGTCGAGTATCGCGAACGCTTCGTCGAGCTCCGCGGGCGCGATCGCCAAGGGCGGCGCGACGATTGCAACGTTATAGCGTCCGAGCACGTAGAGCCCGTGCGCGAGCAGATCGTTGAAGAAGCCCTGGAGCGAGGCCGATCCTTGCCACGGGACGAGCGGCGTGCGGCTCTCGCGGTCGGCGACCAGCTCGAGCCCGAAGAAGGCGCCGACGCCGCGCGCTTCGCCGACGATCCGCCGGCGGCGAGCGAGTGCGTCGAAGCGCGTCCGCAGCTCGCCTTCGAGCGCGCGTGCGCGTTCGAAAAGCCGTTCGTCGCTATAGGCGCGCAGCGCCGCGACGCCGGCCGCCATCGCGAGCGGATGGCCGCTGAACGTATGGCCGCTCGGCAGAGCGTGCTCGTCGAAGTGCGCGGCGAGCGACTCGCGAACCGCGACGCCGCCGAGCGGAACGTATGCCGAGGTGACGCCTTTGGCGAACGTAAAGATGTCGGGCGTCACGGCGAAGCGTTGCGCGGCGAAGGCCTCCCCGGTGCGTCCGAATCCGGTCATGACCTCGTCGAAGATCAGCAGTATTCCGTAGCGATCGCAGAGCTCGCGAAGGCGCGCGAGATACCCCTCCGGATAGACGATCGCGCCATTCGATCCGACGACCGGCTCGATGAGGAGCGCCGCGATGTTCGCCGCGCCCTCGTAGCTGACGATCGCTTCGAGATGCTCGATCGCGCGCTCGACCTCTTCGCGCGGATCGCGCGTGTGAAACGGACTGCGGTACGGAAACGGCGCGAAGAAGCGAACGACGCCCGGAATACCCGGTTCGTTCGGCCAGCGGCGATTCTCGCCGCTCAACGTTCCGGCACCCGGTGCGGAGCCGTGGAACGAACGGTACGCGGTAAGTACTTTGTGCCGGCCGCGCAGCGCGCGCGCGAATTTGATCGCATCTTCGTTCGCTTCGCCGCCGCCGGTTGTGAAGAAGACGCGTCCGCCCTCGGCCCACGGCGCGATTTCGACGATGGCCTGCGCGAGTTGCGCGCGGCGATCGTTCGCGAAGGTCGGAGCGACGTAAGCGAGCCGGTGCGCCTGTTCCGCGATCGCCGCTGCGACTGCGGGGTGGCCATGTCCGAGGTTGACTGCGACGAGGCCCGCCGAAAGATCGAGGTAGCTCGCGCCACGATCGTCGTAGAGGCGCGCGCCCTCGCCGCGCACGATCACGGGCGGATTGCGGCCGCCCTGACTCACCCATGGCGTCAGGACGTAGCGCGCGTGCGCCGCGCCGGCTTCGTTCTCGATCGTCTTGACGCCGGTCATTTCGGGCGTAGTTCGGAGAGTGCGATCACGCCGCCCGCCACGCTCAGTGCGAAGAAGACGATAAAGATCCAAACGCCGAAACGCTTCCAGAAGTCGATCCGAGCTCGCTTCGCTCGCGTCTGATGCGTGGGACGCCGCGTTTTCACGATCCCTGTGCTTTCCTTTCCGCTATGGACGACCATAGACGTTCGAGATTGTAGAACGAGCGCTGCTCCGGCGTGAACAGGTGCACGATGACGTTGCCGAGGTCGATCAGGATCCACGTTCCGTCCGCATATCCCTCTACGCGCGAAGGCGTGTAGCCGTTCTCTCGGACCGCTTCGATAATCGCATCGGCGATGGCTCGCGTTTGAACCTTCGAGCGGCCGGTTACGATCGCGAACGTATCGGCGAGGATCGTCCGCCCGCTCACGTCGAGCGCGGTGAAGTCTTCACCCTTCTTGTCGAGCGCGCTCTCGCGCACGACCTCGATCAGCTCGCGGATGCCGGTGCCTCCCGGGTCTCGCGCTTGCGTGCCTGATGCTCCGCCGCTAGGCGCATCGTCTCGCGCGTGGCGCCGGCGAGATCGCGCAGCGCGAGCTCCCAAAGCTCGCCGCGTTGCGAAAAGCGGCGGTTCGGTTCGAGCGTGTCGGCGAGGTAGACGACGCAGTCGAGCGGCGACATTACTTCGGCCCCGGTCGTGTGCTTTTCGATCGCCGAGAGTACCTCGGGATCCTCGATGCCGAATGATTCGCGCGCGATCGCCGCGCCGAGCCGGGCGTGGAGCAGCATCGGGTGTTCCCGCTCGGCGGGATCGATCGCAAAGCCGCGTGCCTTGGAGTCGGCGAGCAGTCGTTCCGGCGTATAGAGCCGGGCGAGGTCGTGCAGCATGCCGGCGAGCCGGGCTTTGCGCGAGTCGACGCCGTGGCGACGCGCGAGCGTTTCGGCGCAGCGTGCGACGCGCACGCTATGGCCGTACCGATGCTCTTGCCCGATGTGCTCGCGAACTCTGCGTGCGAGTTCCGTAAACCTCACCCGCGGCCCGAGGCGTCCTCGACGCGCGAGCGCAGCACGGCCAGGCGGTTGCGATAGAGCTCGCTGCGCAGGCTTCCGGCCCACATGATGAGCGCGCTCTCGTTATCGTCGCTGTAGTATCCGCTTCGCATGGTCACCGTCGTAAAACCGTACTTGCGATAGAGACGTTGCGCGACGGTGTTGCTCTCGCGCACCTCGAGCGTCATCCAGGCCGCCCCACGTTCGATCGCTTCGTCGATCAGCGCCAGGAGCAGCACTTCGCCGAAGCGCCGGCCGCGATGGGCCGGATCGACGGCGAGCGTCGTCACGTGGGAGTCCTCGAGGATGACCCAAATGCCGCCGTAGGCGACGACCCGCTCGTCGATGCTTCCGACGAAGTAATGCGCCAGCTTGTTCGTGCTCAACTCGTTGTAGAACGCATCGGAGGGCCAAATGGTCGAAAACGAGGTGCGTTCGATCCGCGTCACCGCCGCGATGTCGGACGTAGCCATCGGGCGAACCGAGAACCGGCTGGGGTGTTGCGCCGGCCGGTCGAGTTCCATCTTCAAGATTGAACGCTACAATCTCGGCGGTTTGGCGGCGGGCAGCTCGCCGTAATCGGCTCGTACGGCATGTGGGGTCTCCGGGGGCGTGCGCGTTGCGGCAGCCAGTGCGGCGGCTGCAGCGGCGGGAGTGACGAGCGGGTCGACGGAGCGCACGACCATGCCGCGTTCGGCGAGCGCGTGGAGGACGTCCTTCGGCGCCCCGACCACCTCGAGCGCACGCGGACCGGCTGCCGGCAGCACTTCGCACAGGACATCGGCGATTCGCCCCGAGGCGCGCCGCATCTGCGTCCCGTCGCGGTACCGCGCCGAGATCACGCCGGGACGGCCGACGACGACCGCGAGCACGCGCTCGAACTCGGCGCCAAATTCGAGAATATCGAAGGAATCGACCGGGACGAGCGGGCGCCCCCACGCCGTCGCGAGTGACTTTGCGTAGGCGATGGCGATCCGCAAGCCGGTGAATCCTCCGGGCCCGATGCCGACCGCCAAGCGTCCGATTTGCTGCGGCGCGACGCGAGCCTGGGCGAGCACCCCCGAAACCATGGCGAGACCACGCTCGAGCGCGACGTTGCCTGACTCGCTGCGCGATGCGACGATTTGGCCGCCGCTTGCAACCGCGGTCGAAAAGGCTGCAAGCGCCCCGTCCAGGGCAAGAACGATCATCGCGGCAGTCGAAGATGGAGCGTGCGTGATTCGTCTCCGGCGCCTTCGATTTCGATTTCGTACCGCCGAGCCGGAATAGCCTCCGGCGCGTTGCGCCACCACTCGATCAGCGCGATCGAACGTCCGTCGAGGGCCTCCTCGAGGCCCAACTCGGTCAATTCGCGCGGGTCGTCGATGCGGTAAAAGTCGATGTGCTCGATCGGCGGATCGCCGTCATAATGGTGGCGAAACGTAAAGCTGGGGCTGCAGCTTTGGTCGCTCCCGTGGAGCGCGCGCACGACCGCCCTCACGAACGCGGTCTTGCCGGCGCCGAGCGGGCCGCTGAGCGCAACGACGTCGCCGGGGCGGAGACGTCGCGCAAAATCGGCCGCGAATTTACCGAGGTCGTCTTCGGTGGGAAAGTTCAGTCGAAGGTCGTCCTCCATCAGTACAGGTGATTATTGAACAACGATATCATAGCGCAGGTCAACGTCGAAGACGAAATGCGGGAGAGCTATCTCGCATATGCGATGTCGGTCATCGCGTCGCGAGCACTTCCCGACGTACGCGACGGTCTCAAGCCCGTGCAGCGCCGGATTCTCTATGCGATGCGCGAGATGGGTTTCGATCCGAGCAAGCAGCATCGCAAGTGCGCCGGTATCATCGGTGAGGTTCTCAAGAGCTACCATCCTCACGGCGATAGCTCCGTCTACGACGCGCTCGTGCGCATGGCCCAGGATTTCACGCTGCGCTATCCGCTGGTCGACGGTCACGGCAACTTCGGTTCGATCGATCCCGATCCGCCGGCGGCCTACCGGTACACCGAAGCGCGGCTCGCGCGCTCCGCGCTCGACGTCCTGGCCGATATCGATAAAGAGACCGTTCCGTTCGTTGCAAACTTCGACAACCAGGGCGTCGAGCCGAGCGTCCTTCCGGGACGCCTCCCGCAGCTGCTCGTCAACGGATCGAGCGGTATCGCGGTCGGCATGGCGACGAACATCCCGCCGCACAATCTCAACGAAATCGCCGATGCGATCGCGGCTCTGATCGACGATCCCAAGACGGACGACGACGCGCTCTGCGCGATCGTCCAAGGCCCCGACTTTCCAACTGGGGGCACCATCTTGGGGCACGAAGCGATCCGCGAAGCCTATCGAACCGGGCGCGGCTCGATCGCGATTCGCGGCAAGGCCGAGATCGTCGAGGACCGCGGAAAGCACAAGATCATCATCACCGAGATACCCTATCAGGTCTACAAGGGGCGGATCGTCGAGGCGATCTCGGAGGCGTACGCCGAGAAACGGATCACCGGCATCTCGCGCATGGACGACGAGTCGAACCGCAAGGGCATGCGCGTCGTGATCGAGCTGCAGAGGAACGCCATTCCGAAGATCGTGCTCAACCAGCTCTTCAAGCACACGCCGTTGCAGTCGACGTTCGGTTTCAACATGCTTGCGCTGGTGCCGGTGGGCTCGCCGCGAGCCAATGGCTCGGTTGCGCTCGAGCCGCAGGTGCTCACGCTCAAGCAGCTCCTCGAGCACTTCATCGCGCACCGCAAAGACGTCGTCGTCAAACGAACCACCTACGATCTGCGCAAGGCCGAGGAGCGGGCACACTTGCTCGAGGGCTACCGCATCGCCCTCGATCACATCGACGAGGTCATCGAGATCGTCCGCGGCAGCCAGACGACCGACGAAGCGAAGGAGCGTCTCTCCAAGCGCTTCGCGCTCAGCGAGGTGCAGGCGCAGGCGATCGTCGACATGCGACTGCGGGCACTCGTCGGCCTCGAGCGCAAGAAGATCGAGGACGAGTACGCCGAGCTGATCAAAACGATCGCCGAGCTTCAGGACATTCTGCGCAGTCCGCGGCGCATCGCGAGCATCGTCAAGCACGAGACGCTCGAGGTCAAGAAGCGTTTCGGCGACGAACGGCGCACGACGATCGAGCCCGCCGAAGATGAGATGTCGATCGAGCAGATCACGCCCAACATCGACGTCGTCGTCACGTATACGGTCGGCGGCTACATCAAGCGCGTCACGGTCGACACGTTCCGCACGCAGCTTCGCGGCGGGCGCGGCGTCACCGGCATCTCGAATCTCAAGCGCGAGGACGTCGTCCGCAACTTCTTCGTCACCAAGACGCACGATCACGTGCTCTTCTTTACGAACATGGGCCGCGTCTATAGGCTGCGGGGGTACGAGATTCCCGATACGACGCGCCAGGCGCGCGGAACCGCGCTCGTCAACCTGCTCACGCTCCCGCCGGGCGAAGAGGTTACGGCCGCCTTCCCGATCGACCGCTTCGAAACCGAACGGTATCTCGTGATGGTCACCAAGCGCGGCGTCATCAAAAAGTCGAAGCTCGAAGAGTTCGCAAACGTCCGCCGCAACGGCCTGATCGCGATCAATCTCGATCCGGGCGACGAACTGCTCGCAGTCGACCTCTCCGACGGTTCGCGAGACATCATTCTCGCATCGACGCAGGGCATGGCCGTGCATTTCAACGAGAAGGGCGTGCGTCCGATGGGGCGTGCGGCGCGCGGCGTGAAGGCGATGACGCTCGAAAAGGGCGACACGGTCGTGGCGATGGACGTCGTCGAAGACGAGCGTCGCGAGGTCTTGCTCGTGACGTCGCTCGCTTTCGGCAAGCGGACCCCGATCGACGATTATCGTCACACGGCGCGCGGCGGCAAGGGGGTCAAAGCGTTCGCGCGCCAGCGCGACGACATCGGACAGGTCGTCGACCAGATTCTCGTCGCGCCCGACGACCAGATCCTCATGATCACCTCGGGTAACCAGGTGATTCGCCTCCAAGTGCGCGATATTCGCAAGACGGGACGCGACGCCAAGGGCGTCCGGCTTCAGCGTTTGGGCGAGGGGAGTGAGGTCATCGCGATCACGAACCTGGGCAAACAGGCTAAGCAGATCACCGAAATCACCGGCGAGCCGCAACAGACCGAGCTGTAGGAGTGTTAGAAGGGTGTCATGAGTGCATTACCAGACGTCACGCAAACGAACTTTGAAACCGAGGTGCTCAAGAGCGCCCAGCCGGTGCTCGTCGATTTTTGGGCGCCGTGGTGCGGGCCGTGCCGCATGCTTTCGCCCGTCGTCGAAAAGGTTGCCGCGGCAAATGAAGGCAAAGCGAAGTTCGTCAAGCTGAATACCGACGAAAACCCCAGCCTCGCCGGCCAATATCAGGTCTCGGGCATACCCTGCTTGATTCTCTTCAAGGATGGCGAGCCGGTCGATCGCATCGTCGGATACGTTCCCGAGAACGTCGTGACGTCGATGCTCGGCAAGCACGTAGCCTAAGCCCTCAATGACGATCCCGGCGATGCACCGGGTTCTGGCGGACGAACGGATCCTTCCGTACGAAGGTCTGCTTGGCAGAAATTTAGTGAGGCAGGCGGCCGACGAGGTATTCGGCCGCGTGCGCGCTTCCAACGGCGAGACGGCGTACGACGCGATCGTCGACGACGTCGCCGCACGCTTGGAGGCGGCGCGACGCGCAACGCTCCTTCCCGTCATCAACGCGACCGGGATCATTCTGCACACGAATCTCGGTCGCGCACCGCTGGCGGCCGAGGCGCTTGGGGCGGTCGGCGAGCTCACGCGCGGTTATTCGAACCTGGAATACGATCTCGATAGCGGCAAGCGGGGATCGCGCTACGAGCGCGTTTCGAATATCTTGACCGATGTAACCGGCGCCGAGGATTCGCTCGTCGTCAACAACTGTGCCGCGGCGGTGCTCCTGGTGCTCGATACGTTCGCGAAGGGCCGGGAAGTGATCGTCGCGCGCTCCCAGTTGGTCGAGATCGGCGGAGGCTTCCGGATTCCGGATGTGCTCGAACGCAGCGGTGCGAGGCTCGTCGAAGTCGGCACGACCAATCGCGTCAACGTTGAGGATTTCGAGCGGGCGCTCTCGCCGCGTACGGCGCTGCTGCTGCGCACGCATACGTCGAACTATCGCATCGAAGGGTTCACGCACGACGCCAGCCCGCGCGAGCTCGCCGACCTCGGCCGTCGCGCGGGCGTACCCGTCGTCGAAGATCTCGGCGGCGGCGCGCTCGTCGATTTGGCGGAGTACGGCGTCGCGCACGAGCGCACCGTGCAAGAGTCGCTCAGCGATGGGATCGGTCTCGTGACCTTCTCCGGCGATAAGCTTCTCGGCGGTCCGCAGGCCGGCATCATCACCGGCACGGCGCAGCTCGTAGCGCCGCTGAAGAACAATCCGCTGCTTCGCGCCTTGCGCGTTGGAAAGATGACCCTAGCCGCACTCGATGCGACGCTGCAATGCTACCGCGGCGGTGGGAAGGGGGAACGCCTGCCCGTCTACCAGATGCTCGCTGCCACGATCGCCGAGTTGCGCGCGCGAGCGAACGCCTACGTCGAAGCTCTTACGGGCGTCACGGTCGTCGAGAGCGTGGCCTACGCCGGCGGCGGCGCGCTCGCCCAGGAACGCATTCCCTCGGTCGCGGTGGCGATCGAGGTGGAAAAGCCCGACCGTTTAGCGTCGCAGTTGCGCGCCGGAGCGCCGCCCATCGTCGCGCGCGTCGAGGACGGGCGGCTGCTGCTCGATCTTCGGACGATCGCGCCGGAAGAAGACGCGACCGTGATCGACCGATGCCGGAGCTGCCTGACGTAGCGGCCTACGTCGCCGCGTTGGAGTCGCGCATTCTCGGCGAGCGGCTCGAGCGCGTGCGCGTCGCCGCCGTCTCGCTCCTACGTACCGCGCAACCGCCATTGAGTGCGGTGGGAGGTCGCGTCGTGCGCCAGATACGGCGCATCGGCAAGCGGATCGCGATCGGGCTCGAGGGCGACCTCTGGCTCGTTATCCATCTCATGATTGCGGGACGGCTCCATTGGCGGGCGGCGGGCGCGAAGCTGGGCGGCCGTCAAATGCTCGCGGCGTTCGACTTCGCCGGCGGCTCACTCGTGCTGACGGAGGCCGGTAGCAAGCGTCGCGCCTCGCTCGCAATCGTTGCCGGCGACGAAGCGCTCGAGGCGATCGATCGCGGCGGTATCGACGTCTTTAGCTGCGATCTTGAGACGTTTACGCGCGCGCTCGCCGCGGAGAATCGCACGCTCAAACGCGCGCTGACGGATCCAACGCTCGTCGACGGCATCGGGAACGCGTACTCCGACGAAATCCTCCACGCCGCTCGGCTCTCACCGCTCGCGCAGACGGCGAAGCTGCAGACGCCAGAGTGGGAGCGACTCTTCGACGCGACGCGGGCGACGCTGCGCGAATGGATCGATCGCTTGAGCGGCGGCGTTGCCGAAAAGTTTCCCGAAGGCGTGACAGCCTTTCGCGACGGGATGTGGGTGCACGGGCGGTACGGAAAGCCGTGTCTGCGTTGCGGCGAAACGGTGCGCCGCATTCGATATGCGAATAACGAGACGAACTACTGTCCGGCGTGTCAGACCGGCGGTAAAGTGCTCGCCGACCGCGCCCTATCAAGGCTCGGCATCAGTCCTCTGCGAGCAACGCCGCCGGCCCGACCTCCCGACTAGCTCTTACGGCAGAGTGGTTCGACCGGCTGTGGCGACGCCATCGAGAGCGTAACCCCCCAGGTCTTGCCTTTGGAGTCCACGTCGAACTTGTGCGGTATGGGCAGGCTGAAGTTGGGGCTTACGACGGTGCATTTATAGACGGTTTTCCCGGTGCAGGGCGCAGACGGCGCCATCTGCTCGACGATGAAGGACCGATGCAGCTGGGAAGTGATCGCCAACGTTCTGATGCGAGCCATATCGCATGACTGCGGCAGCGTTACGTAGGCCTGGATTTGGAACGTCGACTTGCTGGTAACCCCCGCATTGACGCTCGTTGCCGTTGCGGTTTGCCAGCCGGGCGTGGCGGCCGCGACGATCGCGGGCGGGAGAACGAGCAGCGCGAACGCTGCGAGACGAAGATGACGCATGGGTGAAGTACCTCCTCACGGCCGTTGTTCGCCGTGGGGCTGCTCGGTTACTCGCTAAACCAGCCCGAGGGCTCGACGTCGAGATTGACGTTGATCTGCTTGACCTCGGTATAGGCATCGTAGCCGTACGTGCCGAGCTCGCGTCCGATGCCTGATTGTTTGTAGCCGCCCCAGGGCGCTTCGTTATACGTGGGGTGATAGGTGTTGATCCAGGTGATTCCGGCGCGCATCTTACGGATGACGCGGTGGGCTTTGGCGATGTTCGTGCTAAAGACGGCCCCGGCCAAGCCGTAAATCGTGTCGTTCGCGAGTGCAATCGCCTCGGCTTCGTCCTCGAAGGTCTGCACGACGAGAACCGGGCCGAAGATCTCTTCCTTGACGATGCGCATCTCGCGCGAGGTCTCGTCGAAAATGGTCGGCGCGATGAAGTTGCCTGCGGCGAGCGCGCCGCCGAGCCGCGTGCCGCCGCAGAGGAGTCGCGCGCCCTCCGCTTTGCCGCTTTCGATGTACGACTCGACCCGCTCGCGATGAACCGGCGAGACGATCGGCCCCATCTCGGTCGCCGGATCGAATCCGTCGCCGACGCGAATCTTCTGCGCCCGCTCGACGAGACGCTCGACGAAGCGGTCGTGCAGCGGGCGTTCGAGAATCAGCCGCGAGCCGGCCGAGCACACCTGCCCCGCGTTGGCGAAGATGCCGAAGAGCGCGTAATCGATCGCCGTCTCGAAATCGGCGTCGGCAAAGACAACGTTCGGCGATTTGCCGCCGAGCTCGAGCGAGATCTTTTTGAGGTTCGTGGTGGCGTCGTGCATGATGCTGCGCCCTGTCTTGGTTCCACCCGTGAAAGCGATTTTATCGACCCGCTCGCTGGCGGCGAGTGCGTGACCGGCGACCGCGCCCGAGCCGAGCACGACGTTGACGACGCCCGGCGGAAACGCCAGCTCTTCGAAGAGCGCAGCGAGCCGAATTGCGGAGAGCGGCGTAAGCTCCGATGGCTTGAGGATGCAGACGTTGCCCGCAGCAAGCGCCGGTGCGAGTTTCCACGTCGCCATCAAGAGCGGATAGTTCCACGGAACGATCTGGCCGCAGACGCCGATCGGCTCTCGCACCGTGAACGTCTGCGACGGCGCCGGAACGTCGAAGGTTTGTCCGTGCGGTTTCGTCGCTAGGCCGGCGTAGTACCGGAAGCAGTTCGCCGCGTCCACGGCATCGTACTCGGTTTCGCGCAGCGGCTTGCCGTTATTGAGCGTGTCGATCCGCATGAACTCGTCGCGATGTGCATCGATCGCATCGGCGAGCTTGAAGAGCAGAGCGGCGCGATCGGCGGCCGAGAGCGAGCTCCACGGTCCCTCGTCGAATGCGCGGCGCGCGGCGGCGATCGCCGCTTCGGCGTCGGCAATGGTCGCCTCGGCGACGGTCGCGATCGTACGGCCGTTCGCGGGATTCTGCAGCTCGCGCGTTCCACCATCGCTTGCAAGCCGCCATCTGCCGTCGACGTACATCGGAACGATGCCGTCGACGATCGGCAGATGCTTGAGGACCTCTTCGGAGCTCGCGGCCGGGTACGCAGTCGTTTGCATGATCGTTACGCTCCTGTCTTGGCCAACGATGCCATGGAGTTCAGGCTCTCTTTGAGGGCACGGCAGACATAATCGGCCTCGTCCTCCGTAATCGTGAGCGGCGGTTCGACGCGAATCACCCGCGCGTTGACGAGCGTTCCCGAAACGAGCACGCCGCGGTCGAGCATGCGTTTCCCAAGCTCGAAGCCCGTTGCATGATCGCGAAATTCGATCGCCATCAAGAGTCCCATGCCCCGAGTGTCGACGACGAGATCCTCATGCTCGGCGACTGCTTCGCGAATGCCGGCGAGCATGCGCTTTCCCAGAATCGCGGCGCGCTGCGGCAGGCGGTCTTCGATCAGGACGTTGATGGTGGCGAGCGCCGCGGCGCACGCGAGCGGATTCCCGCCGAAGGTCGACGTGTGCAGGAACGGGTTGTCGAAGAGCCGCGAAAAGACCTCGCGCCGGCCGACCACCGCACCGGCAGGCACGACGCCGCCCCCGAAGGCCTTCGCGAGGCACATCAAATCCGGCGCGACGCCGTAATGTTCGCAGCAGAACATCGTGCCGGTGCGTCCCATTCCGGTCTGCACTTCGTCGAGGATGAAGAGCGCGCCGAACTCGTCGCAGAGCGCGCGTACGTTCGGCAGATAATCGTTGTCGGGAATGTTGACGCCGCCCTCTCCCTGAATCGGCTCGAGCAGCACCGCGCCGACGTCTTCGCCGACGGCTTTGCACGAGGTCATCATGTCGCGCAGCGCGGGAACGTCGTTGAACGGAACGTGTTCGATGTTCGGCAGCATCGGTCCGAACGGCCGGCGGAACTCGGCCTTCGCGCTTGCCGAGAGCGAGCCGTAACTCTTGCCGTGGAAGCCTTTGGTTGCCGCGACGATCGTCTGTTTCGCGGGATCGTAGGCGCGCGCGAGTTTGAGCGCTCCCTCGACGGCTTCGGTGCCGCTGTTACAGAAGAAGCTGTATTCGAGACCCTCGGGCGCGAGCATGGCGAGCGCCTTTGCAAGCATCGCGCGTAGCGGATCGAGCAGATCTTGACTGTGGAGCGGCTGGCGGCGAAGCTGATCGCTGACCGCTTTCACTACCTTCGGATTGCGGTGGCCGACGTTGAAGATCCCGAAGCCGCCCAGGCAGTCGATATAGGTCCGGCCGTTGAGGTCGCGATAGGAGTTCGGCCCGGCATCGGCCCATTCGACGACCGCACTCGCGTTCTGCGCGTCGGTCGCCTTGCGATACTCGAGAAACCCGGGATTGACGTGTTCTCGAAACGACTCGACCGTCTCACGCGCGATCCACGCGGCATCCGCGGGCGTGATCTCGGTCTTTTCGATCAACCCTAAAACGGTTTTGGTATATTCGTAAACCTTTTGCTCTTTAACACCGGTAATTTTCGGTCACCTCGTAAAAACGTCGTGAAGGCTAGCTCGCAAAATCGCGAGTCCTTCGTCGAGCTCGTCGTCGGTTGCGACGAGCGGGACGAGAATCCGAATCACGTTGCGCTTGCCGGCCATCATCAGAAGGAGTCCCCGCTCGCGCGCGGCTTCGACGATCTCCGGCGCGCCTGAAGATAACTCCATTGCGAGCATCGCGCCGAGCCCGCGCACGTCTTCGATTTGCGCGTACTCGCGCTGCATGGAGCGCAAAGCGCCGGCGATTCGTTCGCCTATTGCGCGGGTGCGCGCCAAAAAGGCCTCGTCGATCAGGTCGAAAATCTGCAAGGCTGCGGCACAGGCGACTGGATTCCCGGCGAACGTGCCGCCCAATCCGCCCGGTTCGGGCGCGTCCATGATCTCGGTCTTGCCGACGACCGCTGCGAGCGGCAGGCCGCCGCCGATCGATTTTGCGACCGCGATCAGGTCGGGTTCGATGCCGTATTGCTCCGATGCGAAGAACGTGCCGGTGCGGCCGAATCCCGTCTGGATCTCGTCGGCGATCAGCAGAATGCCGTGCTCCGCGGTAATGCGTCGCAGCTCCATCAAAAAATCGCGGGGCGCCGGCACGAAGCCGCCTTCGCCGAGCACCGGCTCGATGATGACCGCGGCAATCCGTTCGGGCGCGACCACCCCCGAAAACAGCTCTTCCAGCCCTTCGAGCGCGCGCCGCGTCGTGACGCCGTGGTGCTCGTACGGGAATGGCGCGTGATAGATCTCGCTGCAGAACGGCCCGAAGTGCTGCTTGTAGGGTTCGTTCTTGCCCGTCATCGAGAGTGCGAGCAGGGTACGGCCATGGTACCCGTGCGTAAAGGCGACGATCGCGGGGCGGCGCGTATACTCGCGCGCGATCTTGACCGCATTCTCGGTCGCTTCGGCTCCGGTTGAGAGCAGCAGCGTTTTCTTCGGCGACGCGCCCGGCGCGCGCCGGTTCAGCTCCTCGGCCACGGCGACGTACGGCTCGTACATCGCGACCTGAAAACAGCAATGCGTGAATCGCCGGGCCTGCTCTGCGATGGCGGCGACGACGTTCGGATGGGCGTGGCCGGTGTTGAGCGTCCCGATGCCCCCGATGAAGTCGAGGTACCGTCGTCCGGTCTCGTCCCAAAGCGTTGCGCCGGCCGCGCGCTCGACCCAGATCGGATGCACCGTCGCGACGCCACGCGCGACGCTCGCTCGGCGCCGCTGCGCTAGCGAGGATTCGACCACGGAGCTGGAGGGTTTTTCGCGTACGGTCATGGTGGGGCGAGGAAAGCCTATTCGGCGGGTTTAAAGCGCATCTTCTTTATGATACAACGCATCGCCGCAAAGCCGATCGCCGCGCTCGTCGCAGTTGCGCTCCTTGCAATGCCCTGGGAGGCGAGAGCCGGCACGACCGGTACGCTTCGCGGCCGCGTCGTCGACGCGGCGACCCACGCGCCGATCGCCGGAGCGGTCGTCACCGCGGCCTCGCCTTCGCAAACGGCGCAAAGCCTCTCCGACGCCGCGGGCGCGTTCTCGTTCATCTCCTTGGCGCCCGACGCCTATACCGTGAGCGCGAGCAAGGCGGGTTACGATCCGCAGTCGCAGCCGGGCATCGCCGTCGTGGCCGATCAATCGGCGAGCACGACGCTCGAGCTGCAAAAAACGCTCAGGACGATCGCGCGCACGACCTCGCGCTCGACGCAGTCGCTCGTGCACTCGGGCGTTACCAGCGACGTTTATTCGGTCAACTCGGCGGGGCAGAAAGCGGCATCGACGCTGGGCGGCTCCGGTTCGATGACGCAGGCGTACGGCGCGATCGCGAGCGCTCCCGGTGTCAACATTCCGTCGAACCAACAGGGCTGGTATCAGAGCGTCTACATTCGCGGCGGTGACGTCGATCAAGTCGCCTATGAGTTCGACGGCATCCAGATGACGCGTCAGTCGGATCTCGCGCCGATCGGGACGCTCACGTCACTCGGCAATCAAGAGGTGCAGGTCTACACGGGCGGCACCCCGGCAACCTCGAACTCGTCGGGCCTCGCTGGTTACATCAATCAAGTCATCAAGAGCGGGACGTTCCCCGGTTACGCCGCCGCGGATTTGGGCATCGGTGGACCGGCCTTCTACCATCAGGCGACCGTGGAAGTCGCCGGTGCCACTCCCGACCGGCTCTTTTCGTACTACGTCGGCCTCTCGGGAACGAATCAAACGTATCGCTTCGGCGATCAGTACGGCGGGGTCAGCGATCCGCTCTACTTCTATCCGCTCAACGTTCCGACGAACAACAACGTTTACAATATTCTAGACGGCTCTGCGGCAAAACAGCCGAACTACGGCTTCCTCTCCTCTCCCGGTTTCGCGTACGCGCAAGGCACTAACTTCGACCGTGAAAACGTCGTCAATCTCCATATCGGCATCCCGCATCGCGATTCCGCGCTGCGCGACGACGTACAGCTGCTCTACGTGACCGGAGGCATTGCCGACCAGTTCTACAGTTCCGCCAACGACGTTTGGTACACGCCGTACGCCGGCAAGAAGACCGGCATCGGCTATCCGATGCCGTACCTCGACTCGCTCTATTACGGCGGCCCGCTCATGCAGTCGCCGCGGCAGCAAGATCTGTTGATCGGATTCTTCCCGAGCAGTCCATCCGGGCGTGCGCCGGGCTCGCCGGTCGGCCTCACGGACCGTGATGGAAACTGGAACGGCTACTCGATCGAAAAGCTGCAATACCAGAAGAATCTCGATCCGCATTCGTACTTGCGCGCGCTCGTCTGGGGCGCATATTCGAACTGGTTTATCAACGGTCCTCAAAGCGCGCAGCTCGTCTTCGGGTCGGACCCTGCCGATTACGAGGTGCTCGAGCACGGCTTCGGCGGAACTCTCATCTACGCTAATCAGCTGTCGACTCAGAACCTGCTCACGGTCGAAGCCTCGTACATGACGCAGCGCCTGCAGACGTATAACGCCGCCTTTAGCTCGACCGATCCATCGACTACGAGTCTTGCCGCCACGGGCCTGGGAACGATCCTCTCTAACTACGGAACGCCGAGCGGCAAATGCTACAACTACCAGACGGGTCAGCCTTGGAGTTGTTTCGACGCCGGAAGCCAGGGGGGATGCCTTACATCGTCGGGATGCTACCCCGGCGAGGGCTCGTACAACTTCAATTTGACGCCCGGTTATGCGCCGAAGGGTTCGCCTGCGGCAAAAGCCGGCGCGCGCTGGATGATGACCGAGAACGGGCAGAGCGCGCAGGTCGACGACGTGACGCCGCATTTCGGTTCGGCGGCCATTACCGATCTTTGGCAGCCCAACGACCGGCTCGTCGTCAATTTCGGAGCGCGTATCGATCGCTTCGAGTACACCACCAATAATCTCGAGGCGGGGTACCCGGCACGGCAGTTTTGGTTCGACGCGTACAACAACGAGTTTTGCGGCGCTCCCGGTAAGGCGACGTCCTGGGCGTGGAACTCGACGACCGATTCCTTCGGCACGTGTGCGCCGGGTTTGGAGCCGCTGAGCAATCCAGGAAATGGGTTGTACAACACCACGGGCGCGGACTTCGCCTCCTACGTTTTTCAACCGCGCCTTTCGTTCACGTATACGATCAATCCCGATACCGTGATCCGTGGCTCGGCCGGCAAATATGCCCGGGCCGAAGGCTCGTCGTACTATCAGTACAACACCTTCCAGCAGAACCTGGCTTCCTTCATTTCGCAGTTCTATCCGCTCGGCTACCACACGCCCAATCACGACGTCTCGCCCGACACCTCCGACAACTTCGATCTCTCGCTCGAGAAGCACGTAAAAGGAACGCAGCTTTCGTACAAGATCACGCCGTTCTATCGGAACACGAGCAACCAACTCCAGTTCCAGGCGATCAATCCGGTCCAAGGGACGCTCGCCGGATTGAACGTGGGGACGCAGGAGTCGTACGGCGTCGAGCTCTCGTTGCAGTATGGTGATTTCAGCCGCAACGGTCTCTCCGGGCTCTTATCGTATACGCATACCGAGAATCGAATTCGCTTCAGCCCGATCAACGGCGTGAGCGTCATCGACGCGCTCAACACGCAGATCGAGCTCTACAACTCCTACACCGCGGCCTGCGCGGGCGTAACGAAGAGCTCGGCCAACTGGCAATCCTGCGGCAGCGGAGCCTACGCGAACAATGCGATGCCGGTGCTGCCGAACGACCAATCGGGAACTCACAATCAGGGTAAACTGAAAATTCCTAATCCGTACTATCACGACGGGCTCCAGCCGCTCTTCAATACGTCGGCGTGGTACGCACCCTACGACGTGATCCCCAGTCCCTTCAATGCCGCCAACGGCTATTCGGTTCCCGACGTCGCCTCGCTCATCCTGAACTATCGGCACAACCGGTTTGCGGTGACCCCCTCTGTGCACTACGCGAACGGGTCGAACTACGGATCGCCGCTCGTCTGGCCCGGATACGTACCCCAATCGTGCTCCAAGGAACCGGCGTCTACGCCCTTAACGCCGGGTGCGAGCTGCCCGGGCGGTTCGATCGGTGCGGTCTTCCTGCCCGACCCGTACAGCGGCAAGTTCGACAATCTCGGCGCGTTCATGGAGCCGTCGGAGCTCTCGGCGAATCTGCAGGCGAGTTACGACGTGACGCCGCGTATGACGCTGACCGTGCAAGCCGTCAACCTTTACAATCAGTGCTTCCAGCGCGGCTATGCGTGGGACAACTCGGTAACGTGCGTCTACTCGACTCTGCCGTCGAACATCCTCGCGCCGTCGGGTAACTTCGTGAAGAATCCGCCGCCGCAGTTGCGCTATCCGTACGGAACCTTCTTTAACGTTACCGAAGTCGGAATCTCGTCGGTCCGTCAGCCCTTTGGCTTCTTCGCCGATCTCAGCATCAAGCTCTAAAATGAATCGCGCGCACTTCGTACGCGGTGCGGGAGCGGCCGCGCTCGGAACCGCCGCGATCCCGTCGTTCGTAGCGGGCGCGACCTCGGCGGCGCTCGGGCGCGAGCGGGTGGCGATCGTTGGAGCCGGGATCGCCGGCCTGGTGGCCGCGATGCGGCTGCGCGATGCCGGCATCGACGCGACCGTCTATGAGTCGTCGGCGCGCATCGGCGGCCGGATGCATTCCGAGCGCAGCTATTGGGATGCGGGGCAGCATACGGAGTGGTGCGGGGCGATGGTCGATTCGACGCACGCGAACATCCGCGGGCTAGCCTACCGATTTCGCCAGGGGCTTCTCGATACGCACGCGGCTCGTCCGCCGCGCGCGCGAGATACGTGTTACTTGGACGGTCGGTATTATACGATGGCGCAGGCCGACCGCGACTTCGCGCGGATCTATCCGATCCTGCAAGAGCAGCTCGGAAGCGTCGCCCCAAACACGACGTATGCGAACGCGACGCCGACGGCGCGCCGTCTCGACGCGATGAGCATGCGCGAGTGGATCGCGCGTTACGTGCCGGGCGGCCTCGATTCTGCGCTCGGGAGGCTCGTCTCGGAGTCGTACCGCAACGAATATGGGCGCGAGATCGGCGAGCTAAGCGCGCTCAACCTCGTCGCGCAACTCGGCGTGCAGAAGAGTTACGGCGAGAATCACGAGATGAACGTGCTCGGATACTCCGACCAGCGGTACATCCTTGCCCACGGGAGCCAGTCGCTTCCCGAGGCAATCGCGGCGTGGCTTCCGGGCGGCAGCGTTCTCCTCGAGCGTCGTTTGCTCGCGATCCGTCGGATGCCCCGCGGATCGTACGAGCTGCGATTCGATCACCGCGGCGCGCGCGAGACGATCGCTGCCGATCGCGTGATCCTCGCGCTCCCTTTTATCGCGCTGCGGGCACTCGATTATTCGGGCGCCGGATTCGATTCCGCCAAGAACAACGCGATCGAGAATCTCGGCTACGGTTATCATACGAAGTTGCACCTGCAGTTCGACCGGCGCGCATGGATGCGCCCCGACCATCCGTGGCCGGACCCGACGACCGGCCAGATTTGGACGACGTTGCCGGTGCAGAGCGCGCTCGACTATTCGCTCGGCCAGCGCGGCGAGCAGGGGCTCATCGAGGTCTTCACCGCCGCAGATCCGGCAATGATCGAGACGCCGCCGATGCCCTACGCGAAAGTCGGCGAGGCCGCGCCCGTCGATTGGCACGTTCGCCGCTTCTTCGATCAGCTCGACCGCGTTTGGCCGGGCGTCGCGGCGACGTGGAATGGCAAAGCGACGTTCGGCAACGCGCAAGCCGATCCAAACATTCTCGCAAGCTACTCATGCTGGCTCGTCGGGCAGTATACAACGATCGCCGGACACGAAGCGCGTGCGCAGGGCCGCGTGCACTTCGCCGGCGAGCACACCTCGGTCGCGTATCAAGGTTTTATGGAAGGCGGAGCCGAGTCGGGGTTTCGAGCGGCCGACGAAATTCTTTCCGAGTACCGGATTCATTTAAAACAAGCCGGTTAGGCCGGCGCCGTGCACATCATCGGAACCGCGGGACACGTCGACCACGGAAAATCGGCGCTCATCGCCGCGCTTACCGGAACGAATCCCGATCGCCTGATCGAAGAGCAGGTGCGCGGGATGACGCTCGACCTCGGCTTCGCGCACTTGGTCTTCGACGACGGCCTCGAAGGCGGCATCGTCGACGTTCCCGGGCACGAGCGCTTTCTGCACAACATGCTTGCGGGCGCTGCCGGCATGGAAGTGTTGCTCCTCGTCGTCGATGCGAACGAAGGCGTGATGCCGCAGACCCTCGAGCATCTGCAGATTCTGCAGCTGCTCAACGTGCGGCGGGTGCTCGTCGTCGCGACGAAGATCGATCTGATAGAGCCGCCCGAGCGTGAGCCGGCGTACGAACGGATTCGCCGCGAACTGCAAGGGACGATCGCGGAAGACGCACCGCTCTTCGCAGTCTCGTCGGTCACCGGCGAGAATCTCGACGCATTGAAGCGTGTGCTCCACGACGAGCTCGCGACGCTGCCGCCGCCCCCGCTCGATGCTCCCGCGTACTTGCCGATCGATCGTGCCTTCCCGTTGCCCGGGCTCGGTACGATCGTTACCGGCACGCTGATGCAAGGCAGCATCACCGCCGGTGAGACGCTTGCGATCGAGCCGGGCGGCAGAGCCGCGCACGTCCGCAGCATCGGCGTCTTCGACTCGACCCGCAAGCACGTCGAGGCCGGCTCGCGCGTCGCGCTCAATCTGCCCGGCGTCGATCGCACCGAGCTCGCGCGCGGCCACGCGATCGTGGGCCCGGAGCTGCGCGCGATGCAAAACTTCGGCGTGCGCTTCTTGCCGCTGCCGAGTGCGCTCGCGTTCCTTCGGCGACGTACGCCGGTGCGCGCCTACATCGGATCGGCGGAGATTCTCGGCACGCTCGTCCTGCGCGAGACGCTCGCCGATGCGCGCGAGATACGCGCGGAGCTTCGCCTGCGCGAACCGGTCGTCACATTCCCGATGCTGCGCTTCGTCGTCCGCCGGCCCTCGCCGATGACGCTCCTCGGGGGCGGATACGTCGAAGGCGTCGAGCTCGCGGCGCCGGCCGGCGGCAGCCACACCGCCGACGAAGAAGCGGTGCTCGCCGTTCTGCGCGAAAGAGCTCTCCAAGCGATCGAGCTTAGCGCGATCGCTTTTGCCGCCAATCTGCGCGAGCAAGCGGCGGGTAAAGCGGCCGACCAGCTCGTCGAGCAAGGAGAGGTGATTCGCGTGATGAGACCGCCCGCATACGTCGACGCTGCCGCAAGCGACGCGCTCTTCGCGCGGATGCGTGAGGCACTCGAAGAGGCGGAGCGAAACGAGCCGTGGGCGATGGGTATGACCTCAATCTCGCTCGCGCGCGCTCTCGCCGTGAGCGAGACGACGCTCGTTCGCGTCGCCGAACACTTCGTCGAGAACGGACGCATCGCCAATCGCGGCGGCTACTACGCTACGCTCGAACACCAGCCGTCGTTCACACCCGAGCAGGGCGTCTTCTTCGAGTACCTCGTTCCGATCGACGAGACGCGCCCGTTTCTGCCGATTCCCTTTGCTGGAGTGGCCTCGGCCGTGAAGCTCTCGCACGTAACGGGCCTGCCGAAGGCCTTCGATACGATGCTCGCGCGCGGCGCGTTCGTGAAGATCGGCGAGGATCTCTATCGCGGCACGCAGATCGCGCAGATTCGCGCCCGCGTCGAGACGCATTTTCGGGAGCACGAGCGCATGATGGCCTCGGAGTTCCGCGACATGCTCGGAACGTCGAGAAAGTATGCCGTGCCGCTGCTGGAGTGGCTCGACACCCACGGCGTGACGATCCGCAATGGCGATTATCGGACGCCGAGAAAGAAAGAGGCGAAGTGAAGAACCTGACGTCTATTGGACGCGACGAAGGAGCGCAGATCATGAATCGACTCGCATTACGGATCACGGCCTTGATCGTTGCGGCGGCCGTGCTTGCGGCCTGCGGAAACCCGCCGCAGTCGTTCGCGCCGCCGGTGCAGGGGGCACAAAGTCTCTCGCATGAGCAACTCACAGTGAGCGCCGGCGATGAGGCGAGCGCGCGAGGTGCGCGCATTCTTTCGTACCACCTGATGCGGCTGCGAACGGGCGGAAGAGAGAGTATCGCGCGCGCCGTGAGAAAGAAATACCCGGCCGACCTCGTTCGCAAGAAGGGGCCGATCATGAAAACCGCGGCCTCCTTCAACATCTACGTGAACTGCAAGCAGAGCGGCGAAGTCTGCTGGGGCGATCCGGAAGGCTTTCAGAAGTCGCTCACCGGAAGCCGCTTCGCGGCCTTGTTGCAGCAATACACCAACTCGGCGCCCAGCTCGTATACCTTCGGGGGCGCCTTCTCGGTGAAGTACCACACGTATACGAAGCTCTTCTACGCAAACGATCTGCTCTCGGTCGTTCATGCGGCACTCGAGAAGAATGGTGGGCAGGCGGGCTACTCGACGATCTACCACGTTTTTCTGCCGAAAGGTACCGATACGTGCTTCGACCGATCGCGGGTCTGCTATTCGCCCGACCATCCGCACACGTTCTCGTTCTGCGCCTATCACGAGAGCGTCGCGTTCGAAGACGTTTCGGACGAGGTGATCGTCTCGGTCGAACCCTTCCAGAAGGTCGCGGGCTGCGAGTCGAATGCGTCGGCGGGCGCGAGCGCGCTCACGAACTCGACGGCCTCAACGCTCGCGCACGAGACGTTCGAGTCGATCACCGATCCCGGTCCCGCGTTTGCGTGGTTCAACTTCACGTTCTTCGAAGAAGTGGCCGATCTGTGCGAGACGTTCCAATGGAAGTTCTCGGTCGGCGGGACGGCGTACAGCTTGCAGCCGATGTACTCGAACAAGTATCACGCCTGCGCCGACGGACCTTGAGATGCTACGGCCGCTTGGCTACGGCGTAGCGTCGATCGTACTGCTCGCGTCGGGCTGCGTTGCGGTTGGCGAGCCGGTCGCGCCGTCGCAAGGGCTTGCGTCGCACGATCGGGGTGGCATGGTCATCCGCAACCAGCATCACCGCACCTATACGGCCTTGCGCCTTTCGACCAAAACGGGTGATTGCCTCGAGATCGTGGACTCGACTGAGATTACGATCGAAAACGCGCAAATCGGTCCGTGCGGCGGCAACGGTATTGCCGTTAGAGGCGGCGATTCGATTCGCATCTACGACAGTTACGTGCATCCCGAGACGCGGGCCTCGGGGTGCTGCGATACCAACGACGGGATTCTCGTCGCGCAGACGCGCGAGGTAACGATCCGGGGAAACGTCGTCGCTTACGGCGAGTCGAACGTGGAGGCGCCGCAGCAGGTTGCGGGCCTGACGGTCGTCGGAAACTTCTTGCTGAACCCGCGCGGACCGTATCCGCGCGGGCAAAACGTTCAAGCTTGGAATAGTACGAGTGTCAGCGTTCGCGGCAACTACACGCTGAGCAGCGGCAACGCAAAGCGGTTTCTCTATCCCGACGATCAGGAAGACTCGATCAATTTCGGCGAGGGGACGGATTTTATCGCGGAGGGTAATTACGTGACCGGTGGCCATTCCAAGTCCGGATGCGGACTCATCGCCGACGACGCGGCGAACCACGTTCGCATCCTCTCCAACAGCGTTGTGGACTCGGGCCAGTGCGGAATCGGTGTCGCGAGCGGTACCGGCCAGAGCGTCGAAGCGAATCGCGTGCTCAACCGTACGCCGGTGCGCGGAGGTGGTAACACCGCGATCTACGTCTGGAATCAGTATCGCGGCGTCAAGTGCGGTCCGGTCGCGATATCGAAGAATGTCGCGACGGAGATTCGCAAGGACGGCACGCAGGCGGGATTTTGGAACGGCGGAGGGTGCGATCCGGTCGGCCTGCACCGCAACGTGTGGAACGGCGCAGCGCAGCGACGGCTTACGCCCGTCAAGGTGATGATGCGGGCGCCGCCGATTCCGCCGCTGCCGGAGCATTGCGTCGCGCGCTCGCCCTATTCGACGCAGAAAAAATGGCCTGCTTGCAATAACAAGTAGAGCTCCCGTGGGTCACGCGACCGAATGGTTGCGCGTTAAATTTATTCCAGTGCTCGCCACGATATTGCTTGCGGCGCTGACCGCAGATGCCTTCTATCAGCCGCCGGCAACGCTGCCCTCGAACGACGAGGGCACGGTGATTCGCATGCAGGCGTTTAGCGGCGGTTCCGCGTTGCCCTCGGCATCGGCAAACTACCGCGTCCTCTATGAGAGCACGATGCCGAACGGCACGCTAGTCGCCGTCTCCGGAACGGTTGCATTGCCGCAGGGCACGCCCCCCGCCGGCGGATGGCCGCTGATCAGCTGGGCCCACGGAACGGTCGGAGACGCTCCCCAATGCGCGCCGTCACGGGCGGCCGAGCCGAACGTCGAGCAACGGATGCTCGACGGGTTCGTTCGGCGCGGTTATGCGGTGGCGCAAACCGATTACAACGGCAACGGCACGCCGGGGATTCATCCCTATATGGTTGCAACGGTCGCCGCGCACGACGTTACGGACATGGCAATCGCTGCGCGCAAAGTCGATGCTCGAATCGGGAGCAAGTGGATCGTGATGGGCCACTCCGAGGGCGGCGCCGCGGCACTTGCGGCCGCGTCGATCGGACGGCAGATCGCACCGAATCTCGATCTCGTCGGAGCCGTTGCGTTCGCTCCCTATGCCTTTCCCGAGTCGACCCTGCTCTACGAGCTGCACAACCAAACGCCAAACGAAGGATTGACGATCCTCGGCCTGCTCGTCGACGGCTTCTCGACGGTCGACGCGCGAATCGTGCTCTCCCAGATGCTCGAACCCAAGGCGATGGGGATGATCCCCGAACTGGCGCAGGAATGTCTTCCCGAACTGATGCAGCGCTCGGACTGGGCGCAGCTACCGCCAAATCAGTTCTTCAAGCCGCAAGCCGAGAGCGCCATCAACGCGCTTTACGGCGATTTGGTCGAGAACGACGCGGCATACTTCTCGATCGCGGTTCCGACGATGCTCGTCCAGGGTGTTGCGGACGTCCAGGTAGCGTCCGAGAGCACGATTGCGGTTGCGCAGCAGTTGCGCCGCCACGGGACGCAGGTGGAATTCAAGGCCTATGTCGGCGCGACCCACGGTTCGGTTCTTGCGGCCGCCGCCGCCGACGTCGCCTCCTGGAGTGCCGATCGCTTCTCTCAAGCGCGACCAACGGTTAGCCGCTAAGGCCCGCTCTTACACTCTCTCGTACACTCGCCCACACAGTCGCGAGTGCATGATTTCGAGGCACTGGTTCGGTGGTATGATTCCACGGCGCGCGTCAAACCACGGGGCGCGCGCAGCACTCTTGCTCGCGGTTCGCCCCCAGACACGTTATTGCGAACTCGATCCGAGTGGGCTTGTCAGCTCCGCACAGGTGCCCGTCTCCGTCTCTCTCACCTCGCCGAGAGACGGAGCGGGTCCATCGGCAAGGACAAGACTTCGACGGCGGGAAGAACGACGATAACGATGGCCACTCGCACGCAGACGTATTCGATCCCGTCGCTCCTTTTCGTCGCCATGCTCGCCGGCTGCGCGGGCGGCGCTTCGAACGGTAATCCGCAGGGAGTCTCGGCGTTGCCGGCCGCGCTCACGAACGCGTCGCTGGGAGTGGCTCGCCCCGCCAGATCGCTGCCGTCGATGTGGATCTATACGGCGCAGCTCTATGGCGAGGACGTAAAGGTTTACCAGCGTAACGGGCTCTCGTTGACGTATTACGAAACGTTGACTCCGGGGGTCTCCAGTCCGTACGGAACGGTGACGGCACCCGATGGCAGATGGTACGTCGCAAACGGCGGCCATTCGAACGTGCTCGTCTACCAAACGACGAAGCACGGTCCGCAGGGACCGGTCGAAGTGCTCGACGACTACGGCCAGATGCCGGTGAACGTCGACGTTACGCCCAGCCGGCGTCTCGTCGCCGTCTCGAACGCTCATACGATGACCGGCGGTGCGGGGAGCGTCAGCATCTATTTGAACCGCGATGCCGAACCCGCGCGAGTGCTTACCTACGGTGCGCATGCGCTTGTGGGGGCCGGCATAGCGCTCGACCATCACGGCAACTGTTACTGGAGCTTCAACGATCCCACGAGCATCGCCGGTTCGATCGTCGAGTTTGCAGGCTGTGATGGAACTGGAAAGCTCGTCGTCTCCGCAATCGCCGGGGTTGGCGGAGTCGCGTTCGATCAACACGACGACCTCTACTACGTGGATCAAACCAGCGGCATCTATAAGTGCGAAAAAACGTCGAACTGCGCGCTCTTCGCCAACGGCTTCGGAGCTCCGGAGAACATCAATTTCGATCATAACCATGGGCATCTCTGGGTCGCCGACGCGACCGGCTACATTGACGCCGTCAGTCCGAAGACCGGCGCGATCGAGTATAGCATCGAAGGAGCCGGCGGACCGAGCGATCCGCCCTTTGGGATAGCACCCGCGCCCGGCACCTAGAACCGAAGCTCGCATGGACTCGCCTGCGCGGGCACGAAGCCCGACGCTGGTGGAACCATCGCGAGTCGCCTGGAGCGATCCGGCCGCGACCGCCGGGCTGGCGACGCTGCTGCGCACACTTCGGGTTCAGGCCGGCCTTTCGCAGCAGATGCTCGCGGATCGGGCATTGATCAGCGTCCAAGCGGTCAGCGCACTCGAGCGAGGCTACCGTAAAGTCCCGTATCGCAAGACCCTCGAACGCATTGCCGATGCGCTCTCGCTTCCAAACGAGGCTCGCGTCGCTCTCGAGCTCTCGGCTCGCCGGGCGCGTGGGGAACGCCTTGCCGAACAGAATGCGGCGCCCGCGCACAACCTGCCGCGCCAGCTCACCTCGTTCCTCGGGCGCGAAGAAGTCGTGCGCGACGTCTGCACCCTCGTCGAGACGGCGCCGCTCGTCAGCATCGTCGGCACCGGCGGAGCCGGGAAGACACGCGTCGCGATCGAGGTCGGCGCGCGGTTACTCGATCGCTTCCCCGACGGCGTGTGGTTTGTCGAGCTCGCACCGATCGGCGACCCCTCGTTCGTAACCCACGCGCTGGCGGCCGCGCTGCGCGTACCGGAGTCGCCGCAGCGACCGTTGCTCGAGACGCTGCTCGCGTATTTGGCGCAGAAACAACTTCTGATCGTTTTCGATAACTGCGAGCACCTGATTTTCGAGGCTCGCCGCGTCGCCGGCTCGTTGCTGCGCGAGTGTCCCTCGGTCGCGCTCTTGGTCACGAGCCGTGAAGTTCTCAGCGTTACGGGCGAGCGGGTCTATCGAATTCCTCCGCTCGCCGTGCCCGCGGAGCGCGTTCCCACTCCGGATCAAGCGATGAAATATGGTGCGGTCGCACTCTTCGCCGATCGAGTAAAGGCGGCGGATGCGCGCTTTGCGGTGACGCACGAGAACGTGGAGTCGGTCGTCGAGATCTGCCGGCGCCTGGACGGCCTCCCGCTCGCGCTGGAGCTTGCGGCGGCTCGGGCCGCGGTTCTCTCGCCGAAGCAGATTAGCGAGCGCCTCGACCTGGCCTTCGAACTGCTCACCGGCAGCGCTCAGACGGCGGTTCCGCGTCATCAGACGATGCGCGCGGTGATCGATTGGAGCTACGAGCTTCTCTCATCGCAGGCGCGGCTGCTCTTCGACCGGCTTGCGATCTTCGCCGGCGGTTTCACGCTCGAGACGGCGGCGAGCGTCTGTGCCGACGAACGCCTCCCCGCCGAGGACGTGTTGGAGCTGCTCTCCTCGCTCGTCGCGCAGTCCTTGGCCACGGTCGATTTCGAAGGCGGCGACGCGCGCTATAATTTTCTCGAGGCCACCAGACAATACGCCCTCGAACGGCTGGTGAAGCGCGGCGAGCGACAGGCACTCGCACACCGCCACGCGCGCACCTTCCTCGAGCTCGCGCAGCGGCTCGATGCGGATTGGTACGCCGCGCGCGAACGCTCGTGGTTCCGCGAGGCTCGTGCCGAGCTGGACAACTGCCGCGTGGCGCTTGCGTGGTCGCTCTCCGAACGTCACGATCTCCGTTCCGGGTGTTTGCTGGCCGGTGCGCTCGCACGGGTCTGGTACTCGCTCTCGTCGGTCGAAGGCCGCCGTTGGGTGCGGTTGGCGATGGAGTCGGTCGATGAATCGACTCCCGGCGACGTCTTGGCCGCACTCTACATCGCCGACGCGCAGCTCTGCGGCGCGCTCGGTGAGTATAAAGCATCGCTCGCATCGGCGGAGCACGCGCTGCTCTTGCAGGGGATCCTCGACGATCTTCAGATTGCGCGAGCGAAGCAACTTGCGGGAAGCGCGCTCGGAGCAATGGGTCGCGCGTTCGAAGGCGAGAAATTGCTCGGCGACGCACTCGCCGCGGCGCAACGTCTCGACAATCGGCGCCTGGCGGCGCTGGTGCTCGGCGAACTCGGCACGGCGCGCACTCGCCGCGGCGACGTCGACGGCGCGCGCCGGTTCTACGCCGAGGCGCTTGCCTATTACGTCGCGCTGGGCCTCGAACGGCCTGCGGCGTCGATCGCCGGACACCTTGCGGAAGTCGAGTTCGCGGCGGGCGATCCGGCTTCGGCGCTGCATCGGGCCGAGGAGGCTCGTGCCGGGCACGAAGCCACGCAGAACCGTCGCTCGGTGGCGATCGACCTCTGCAACATGGCGGCCTATCTGGTCGCACTCGATTGCTACGACGACGCGCGGCGCCATGCGTCCGAAGCGTTGCTCGCGGCCCGCGACGTGAAGTCGACGGTGCTGACGGCGTACGTCCTGCAGCATTTGGCCGCCGTCGGCGCGCTGGCCTCGTATCCCAGCAAGCGTCGTGCAGAGGAGGGTTCGGAGCGTGCCGCGATGCTGCTCGGATTCGTGGATGCACGGCTCGCATGCCTCGAAGCGCAACGCGAATTTACCGAGCAGCAAGAGTACGACCGTATCTCGTCGACCCTCGGCGCTATTCTTGGAGATCGCCTCAAAGCGGTGATGGCGCTCGGTGCCGATTGGACGGAAGACGGCGCCGTCGCCGTTGCGCTGGAATTGTAACGCGCGTGCAGCGGGCCGTCGTTCGAGCGATGCTCTTCGGAATCGTCCTCGCCGCATTCGCCGGAACGCAGCCTGCGAGCGCGGATCTTAGTTCAAGTACGTTCGCCGGTCTACGGTACCGGGCGATCGGTCCGGCGATCAGCGGTGGACGCAGCCCCGCGGTCGCGGGGAGCAATCACGATCCGTTCCTCTACTATGCCGGCGGCGCGGGCGGCGGCGTTTTCAAGACGACCGACGGCGGAGCCTCATGGCTTCCCGTCTTCGATACACAGCCCGCTGCGCCGGTCGGCGCGATAGCGATCGCGCCCCAAGACGATCGCGACGTCTGGGTGGGAACGGGCGAATCGAATCCGCGCAACACGATCGAATCGGGCAACGGCATCTACCACACGACCGACGGTGGAGCGCACTGGCGGCGCTGCGGTCTCGAACGTTCGGCGCACATTTCGCGGATCAGCATCGATCCGCGCGACCGGCGCGTCGTTGCCGTCGGCGTTCTCGGCCGGGTCTCGGCCGACGACGCCAATCGTGGCGTCTATCTGACGCGCGACGGCGGCGCGCACTGGAGCCGAACGCTGTACGTGGGGCCGTCCAGCGGCGTCTCCTCGCTCGTGCGCGTTCCCGATCGTCCGTCCACCCTCTTCGCCGGCGTTTGGCAAGTGCGGCGATTGCCGTGGCGTCTCGATAGCGGCGGCTCACGCGGCGGAATCTATCGATCCGACGACGGCGGCCGCACCTGGCGCAAACTCGAAGGAAACGGTCTGCCGCCGGCGCCGACCGGGCGCATCGGCTTAGCCGCCGGAACCCGCGGACGAATCTACGCGATCGTCGAATCGCGCCAGGGCGAGCTATGGCGTTCCGACGACGGCGGCTCGACGTGGAAGCAGATGCCGCACAGCCCGTATCTCGGCGCGCGCGCCTTCTATTTCAGCAGCATCTACGTCGATCCGGCGAATCGCGATCGGCTCATCAACGTCTCGTTGATTCTCTCGATGAGCACCGACGGCGGGCGTTCCTTCCACCCGATTGCGAACGGCGCGGGATGGGATTACCACGACGTCTGGTGGTCGGCCGACGGGCGGCGCATCATCAACGGTAACGACGAAGGCGTTATTCTTTCGGCGAATGGCGGCAAGGATTTTTGGCAGCCGTACGATCTGCCCTTCGCTCAGCCGTATCACGTCGGCTTCGATCGCGCGATTCCGTATTATCGCGTCTGCATCGGATTGCAGGACGACAACACTTGGTGCGGACCCTCGACCAGCGGAAACGACGTGGGCGTGCTCAACCGAGACTGGTATCAGGTGGGGCCCGGCGACGGGATGTGGGCGCTCTTCGATCCGAAGGACTCGAATCTCGTTTGGTCGACCTCGACGAACTCCGATACCGGTCAGGTCTATCTCTTCGACGAGCGCACCAAACAGGTCGACGAGGTCTCGCCCGATGCCGAATCAAACGGCGAGCTCGCCGCCCGCGCGCTACGTTACCGCTTCAACTGGGAGACGCCGATCGCGTTTACCAATGACGGCAAGGTGCTCGCCGGCGGCAACGTCGTCTTCGAGAGCGGCGATCGTGGGCAGACGTGGAGCGTGATCAGTCCGGATCTGACGCGCAACGACGCGAGCAAACAGCGCGAAACGGGCGGCCCGGTTGGGAACGACGAGTCTGGCGCCGAGATTTACGACACGCTGCTCTATCTCGCGACAACGAAGCTCGACGATGGCCTCATTTGGGCCTCGACCGACGATGGCGTCGTGCAATTGACGCGCGATCGAGGGGCGCACTGGCGCGACGTATCGCCGCCCGAGTCGCTCGTTCCGGCGTGGGGGCGCATCACGTGCGTCGATCCCGGACGCTTCGCGGCAGGCACGGCATTCATCGCGGTCGAGCGCCACCTGCTCGGCGACGAGCGCCCCTACGTCTTTCGGACCGATGATTTCGGCGCGAGCTGGCATTCGATTGCGGGAAATCTTCCCGCCGATCAATTCGTTCGCGCGATCCGGCAAGATCCGCGCAACGCCGATCTCTTGTATGCGGGAACGAATCGCGGGGTCTGGGCGAGCTTCGACGGCGGCACGCGGTGGGAGTCGCTCCGTCTGAACATGCCGGCGAGCGCGATCTACGATCTCGAGATTCAGCCCGATGCAAACGATCTCGTCGTCGCGTCGCACGGCCGCGGCGTCTGGATACTCGACGACTTGGCCGCGCTGCAAGCGTGGTCGCAGAGCGCCTCTTCGGCGGTTGCGTTGTTCGCGCCGCGCGATACGTATCGAATGTGGCAGTGGGCGCCGCTCAATACGTTCACCGAACCGAAGATTCCGCCGAACGAGTACGTCGGCGAGAATCCCGATTACGGCGCGATTCTTACGTACTACTTCGCGCGCAAACCGCAACGCGCGACGATCGAGATCCTCGACGCGCAAGGGCGCGTCGTGCGGCGCCTAACCGGCGACGACGTTCCGAAGGATGCCGGCCTCAATCGAACGTCGTGGGATCTGAATGAGGAGGGTCCGATTAAGTGGACCGGCACGTACAAAGAGAATCGAGGCCCCGAGACCGGGGCCGAGGTCGTGCCCGGCTCCTATCAGGTCCGCCTCGATGTCGACGGCGTCGTGAAGATGCAGCCGCTTACGGTTAGACCCGATCCGCGCGATCCGGATCCGGCGCGCGCTCGCAGCCGTTACGATTTTCTCTCCGCGCTCTTCGCGCAGCTCGGCACGATCGACACGATGCTCAACGCGATCGATGCGCGACTGAAACGTGCTTCGGGCGCGCGGGCCGGCGTGCTGCTCGACGTCAAGCATCGCTTGACGTACGATCCGCGCAACATCGAAGACCTCAGCGGACCGGCCCAGATTCGCGAGGGCGTGCTCGATCTGATCTCGCGGCTGAGCAGTTCGTTCCAAGCTCCGACCGCCGCGCAACTCGCGCAAGCCGCGGCGTATACGAAGCAGCTCGACACGCTCTCTGCGGCGTACCGCAACCTGTAAACAGTTTACTTGAAACCAAAACCCAACCGGCGCTGTATCATGAGTGAGCGATGAACGTAGAGAAGATGACGGAGCGCGTGGGCGACGGGCTCAACGCCGCCTATGCGCGCGCGCTGCACGAACACAATACGCAGACCGCGCCCGAGCATATGCTCGCCGCGTTGCTCGAACAAGAGCGCGGCATCGCGCCGGACATCATCGCCAAGGCTGGTGGCGATCCCAAAGCCGTTGCGCGCGCGACGGACGAGGCGATCGGCCGTCTACCGCGTCTCACCGGCGCGAGCGCCGATAGCGCCCAGGTGACGCTCTCCCCGGAGCTCGCGCGCATCATGACCGTCGCGGAGAACGAAGCGAAGGCTCTGCAAGACGACTACACGTCGGTCGAGCACGTTTTGCTGGCGATGGCGCAATCGTCCGGCGCGATCGGGCGCCTCTTCCGCGATGCGGGATTGACGAAGGATACGCTGCTGCAAGCGTTGCGCGACGTCCGCGGCAACCAGCGCGTCACCACTAAGGATCCCGAGGGCACCTATAAAGCGCTCGAGCGTTACGGGCGCGACCTCACGCTCGAAGCCGAGCGCGGAAAACTCGATCCGGTGATCGGGCGCGACGAAGAGATTCGCCGCATCGTCCAAGTGCTCTCGCGCCGCACGAAGAATAACCCGGTGCTCATCGGCGACCCCGGCGTCGGCAAGACGGCGATCGTCGAAGGGCTGGCGCAGCGGATCGTGCGCGGCGACGTTCCCGAGGGATTGAAGAACAAGCGCATCGTCTCACTCGACATGGGCGCGCTCATCGCGGGTGCCAAGTATCGAGGCGAGTTCGAAGAGCGCCTCAAAGCCGTGCTCAAAGACGTCGCCGCCTCGGAGGGGCAGATCGTGCTCTTCGTCGACGAGCTGCACACCGTCGTCGGCGCGGGGAAGGCCGAGGGCGCGATGGATGCCGGAAACCTGCTCAAGCCGATGCTCGCGCGCGGCGAGCTGCACATGATCGGCGCGACGACGCTCGACGAATACCGCAGGTACATCGAGAAGGACGCGGCGCTCGAACGCCGCTTCGCTCCGGTCGTGGTCGATCAGCCCAGCGTCGAAGACACGATCTCGATTTTACGCGGGCTCAAGGAGAAGTACGAGGCGCACCACGGCGTGCGTATCAAGGATTCGGCGCTCGTTGCCGCGGCGACGATGAGCAGCCGGTACATAAGCGATCGCTTTTTGCCCGACAAGGCGATCGACTTGGTCGACGAAGCGGCCGCCAAGCTGCGCACCGAGATCGACTCGATGCCGCAGGAGCTCGACGAAGTCTCGCGCCGCGTGCTGCAGCTCGAGATCGAGCGCGAAGCGCTGCGTAAGGAAGAGGATGCCGCAAGCCGGCGCCGTCTCGAGCAGCTCGAGAAAGAACTCGCCGAGTTGCGCGAGGATCAGACGCGCCTGCGCGCCAGGTGGGATGCCGAGAAGAGCGCCGCGATGAAACTGCGCACCATCCGCGATCAGATCGAGCAGGCAAAGGTGCAGATCGAGCAGGCCGAGCGGCAGTACGATCTCAACCGCGTTGCCGAGCTGCGTTACGGAACGCTGCCAAAGCTGCAGCAAGAACTCGCCGCAGAGGAAGAGCGTCTCGCACAAAAAGACGGCGCGCGGCTCTCGAAGGAAGAGGTCGACGAAGACGACATCGCCGGCGTAATCTCACGCTGGACGGGGATTCCGGTGACCAAGCTCATGGAGGGCGAGAAGCAGAAACTGCTGCACTTGGAAGACGAGCTGCATCGGCGCGTCGTCGGTCAGAACGAAGCCGTCGACGCGGTCGCGCAAGCCGTGCTGCGGTCGCGTTCGGGTCTCGCCGATCCGAATCGTCCGATCGGCTCGTTTATCTTTCTCGGACCGACCGGCGTCGGAAAGACCGAGCTCGCACGGGCCCTTGCCGAGTATCTCTTCGACGACGAGCGCGCGCTCATCCGCATCGACATGTCGGAGTATCAAGAGCGCCACACCGTCGCGCGATTGCTCGGCGCGCCGCCCGGATACATCGGTTTCGAAGAGGGAGGCCAGCTGACCGAAGCGGTGCGCCGACGCCCGTATTCGGTGATTCTCTTCGACGAAATCGAGAAGGCGCACCCCGACGTCTTCAACGTCTTTTTGCAGATTCTCGACGACGGACGGCTGACCGACGGTCAGGGCCACACCGTCGATTTCAAGAACACGATCGTCATCATGACCTCGAACATCGGCAGCCATCGCATTCTCGATTACAAGGGCTCCGTCGACGGCGCCGATTACGCGGTGATGCGCGCGACGGTGCTCGACGAGCTGCGCCAACATTTCCGGCCCGAGTTTCTCAATCGCGTCGACGAGATCATCGTCTTCCACGCGCTCGACGAAGAAGAGTTGCTGACGATCGTCGACCTGCTGATGCAGCGCCTGCGCAAACGCCTCGCCGAACGGCGCATCGCGCTCGAGCTCTCCGATGCGGCGAAGCGCCACATCGTCAAGGTCGGGTACGATCCGCATTATGGCGCGCGACCGCTCAAGCGAACGATTCAGAAGGAGCTCGAGACGCCCATCGGGCGCAAGATCCTCGCCGGCGAGATCAACGACGGTGACGCGGTCGACGTCGGCTTCGACTCCGATCGCGGCGAGCTGACCTTCACGGTCGGGGAACGGGCCACCGCGACGGCGTAGAGAGCGGCATGTTGCTTGCCGTCTTTACGCTCGTCCAGATTCTCAACTATCCGTTCCCCGAAGGGCTCGTGCGCGACGACCGGGGAACCGCAATCGCCTACACCCTCGTCCAGCAGGGCGTGCGAACGATCTGGTTCGCCAAAGCGCCGCAATGGGCGCCTCTGCAGCTCTTCTCATCGGGCGCGGACGACGGTCAAGAGCTGAGCAACCTCGCGATCTCGAACGATGATTCGCACGTGGTCTACGTGCGGGGCGGCGATCACGACGCGAACTGGCCGCAGCCGCTGCAGCCGAATGCTGCCTCGAGCCCGCAAGAGCCCGAGATGCAGGTCTGGTCGGTGGCAACCAGCGGCGGCCCGCCAAAACTGCTCGGAAACGGCGACGCTCCCGCGATCTCGCCCGACGGCACGCGCGTTGCGTTCACGACCGACGGCAGCGCGATGATCGCCCCGATCGACGGCGGCGCGGCAGCACGCAGACTCTTCTTCGATCGCGGTCAGGTATCCGATCTGCGGTGGTCTCCTGATGGATCGGCGCTCGCGTTCGTTTCGACGCGCACCGACCACAGCTTCATCGCGATCTATCGCAACGATGCGTCGCCGATTGCGTATCTCGCGCCGACGACCTCGCAAGACTTCATGCCGCGCTGGTCGCCCGACGGCACGCGCGTTGCATTCGTTCGGCTGCACGGCGACGGCGGCCCGCCGCAGAATCCGCTCGACTGGAGTCCGACCCCGTGGGAAATTTGGGTCGCCGACGCGCGCGGCGGAGCATCGAATCGTGCGTGGGCGAGCACGGAGTCACCGCGCGGCTCGTTGCCGCAGAGCGGCGGCGGCCCATTCTTGGAATGGGTCGCGGGCGACCGTCTGGCTTTCAGAAGCGAGCAGGACAACTGGCCCCATCTCTACGCGGTCTCCGCAACCGGCGGCGCCGCCCGATTGCTGACGCCCGGCGCGTTCGCGGTTGAGGACGTTTCGGTCGCGCCCGATCGTGCCTCGATCGCATACAACGCGAACGCCGGATCGGCTGCGGGCGACGACGACCGTCGCCACGTCTTTAGGGTCGACGTCGAAAGCGGCGCGATCGCGCCGCTGACCAGCGGGGCGAGTAGCGAAACGGCGCCGGTCGCGCTCGCGGACGGAGCCGTCGCCTTCAATCGCGCCACCGCGCAGCAGCCTTTGCTCGTGACGCTACTTGCCTCGGGCTCGCAGCACGCGCTCGACGGCAACTTGCTCGCGAGCGACTTTCCGGCGTCGCAGCTCGTCACGCCCGAAGAAGTCGAGTTTCACGCCACGGACGGCCGGCTTATTCACGGACAACTCTTTCTGCCGAGCGGCGGCGGAAGGCATCCGGCTATCATCTTCGTGCACGGCGGCCCGCCGCGCCAGATGCTCCTGACTTGGCATTACATGGATTATTATTCGAACGCGTACGCGGTGAATCAGTACTTGGCGAGTCGCGGCTTCGTGGTGCTTTCGGTGAACTATCGTCTCGGCATCGGATACGGTCACGATTTCAACTTTCCGCCGCGCTGGGGTCCGACCGGCGCGTCGGAGTATCAAGACGTCGTCGCCGGCGCGCGGTTCTTGCAGCGCGTTACGCGCGTCGATCCCGCGCGCATCGGCATCTGGGGCGGCTCGTACGGCGGCTATCTCACGGCGCTCGCGCTAGCTCGCAACTCGAACATCTTCAAAGCCGGCGTCGATTTTCACGGCGTTCACGACTGGTCGCTCGACGTCGAGAACCCCGTTTGGGCGGGGACGCAGCTCAAGCGCTATCAACAGTACGATACCGCGGCAATCATGAAGGTCGCTTGGGAATCGTCGCCCGACTCGGCGATTGCCAAGTGGAAATCGCCGGTCTTGCTGATTCAGGGCGACGACGACCGCAACGTCGAGTTCCATCAGATGGTCGATCTCGTCGAACGGCTGCGCATCGCGCACGTTCCCTACGAGCAGATCGTCATTCCCAACGAGATCCACGGCTTCTTTCGATATGCGGCGTGGCTGCAAGCCGATACTGCGGCCGCAGAGTATTTGAGCCGGATGCTCAGGCCTTAGCGGCCTCGCGTTTTCGCAGCTTGAGCCGGTCGCCCTCGTCGAGGATGCGCTTACGCAACCGGATCGAGGCCGGCGTGACCTCGACGAGCTCGTCGTCTTCGATGAACTCGACCGCGCGTTCGAGCGAAAGCACTTCGGGCGGCGGCAGCTTGACGTTCTCGTCGGAACCGGCAGCGCGCATGTTGGTGAGCTTCTTTTCCCGAACGACGTTGATCGCGACGTCAAAGTTGTCGTTGGCGCGGCCGACGATCATGCCTTCGTAGACGTCGATGCCGGGCCCGACGAAGAAGCGGCCGCGCTGTTCGAGACCCATCAGCGCGTAGCCGGTCGTCCTGCCGGTATCGCTCGCGACGAGCGCGCCGATCGTCCGGCCGGGAAGCTCGCCTTGCCACGGCTGATGATCGTAGTAGGTGTGCGAGAGCACCGCGGTGCCACGCGTCAGCGTGAGCAGCTCGCCGCGCAATCCGAAGATCGCGCGTGTCGGCATGGTGTATTCGAGACGCTGCGAGTTGCCGACGCTCAGCATGTTCGACATCGCGGCCTTGCGCTTTCCGAGCGCCTCGATTACGGCGCCGGCATACTCCTCGGCAACGTCGACGACCACGTACTCGACCGGTTCGTAGCGCCGGCCATCACGCTCGGTGATGATCACCCGCGGCTTTGAGACGGCCAACTCGTAGCCTTCGCGCCGCATCGTCTCGATCAGGATCGCGAGATGCAGTTCGCCGCGTCCGCGTACTTCGAAGGTATCGGGCGATTCGGTCTCCTCGACGCGCAGCGCGACGTTCGACTCCAGCTCGCGCATCAAACGTTCGCGAATCTGGCGTGAGGTGAGAAACTTGCCTTCTTTTCCTGCAAATGGCGAGTTGTTCACGCTGAAGAACATCGAGACGGTCGGCTCGTCGACCGAGACCGCGTGAATCGGTTCGGGTGAGTTCGCGTCGGCGATGGTATCGCCGATGTTGAGATCCTCGATTCCCGAGATGCAGACGATGTCGCCTGCCGCGGCCTCCTCAACGTCGATTCGCTCGAGTCCGGCGAAGGTGAGAAGGCTGGTCAGACGCAGTCCGCCCGCAACGCTGCCGTCGCGCGCAATCTTTACGATCGGATCGTTGCGCCGCGAGCCGCCGCGAAAAATGCGCCCGATGCCGACGCGCCCGACGTAGCGGTTGTGATCGATCGCCGAGATCAGCAGTTGGAACGGCCCTTCCTCGGACGGGGCTTCCGGGACGCGCGCGACGATCGTTTCGAAGAGCGGCTCGAGCGAATCGCCCGGGTCGTCGAGCGATCTCTTTGCGATGCCGGCCTTGGCATTGGTGAAGATCACCGCGAAGTCGGCCTGCTCGTCGCTCGCGCCGAGTTCGACGAAGAGGTCGAAGGTTTGGTTAACGACCTCCCGAGCGCGCGCGTCCTTGCGATCGATCTTATTGATGACGACGATCGCGCGCAGATCGAGCTCGAGCGCCTTGCGCAGCACGAATCGCGTCTGCGGCATCACGCCTTCCGCGGCGTCGACCAGCAGGAGGACGCCTTGAACCATCTGCAGCACGCGTTCGACCTCGCCGCCGAAGTCGGAGTGGCCGGGCGTGTCGACGATATTGAACTTGACGCTTCCGTGGCGGACTGCGGTGTTCTTCGCCAGGATCGTAATGCCGCGCTCGCGCTCGAGCGGATTGGAGTCGAGCACTCGCGTCGCGACCTGCTGGCCTTCGCGAAAGACGCCGCTCTGTCTGAGCATCGCGTCGACGAGCGTCGTCTTGCCGTGGTCGACGTGCGCGATGATCGCGACGTTACGGATATCGGAGCGGGTCTTCACTGTTGCCTAGTTCGCTGTCGCGGCCGCCCGCGCTCTTCTTTAAGCGCACCGCTTGCCGAAAGAACCGGCCGTACGGTATGATGGCGGGTAAGGAGGGTGCCTCGGAGGGCGCCCCTGTTTAAGGAGAGGTGACCATGGAAGGTCGTTTACCGCGGCTGCGCCGTTTATCGGCCGGGCCTGCAATCATTTTGTTCGGCGCCTCGATCGCCTCAGGATGCGCGTCGCAAGGCACCCCAATAACCCCGATTTCGCAAGCAAGCTTCCAGCGAAGCGTACGTCCTGCGCTCGCCGTGGTCGTCTCCACGACCAAAGATTCGGGCGCGGGCTCGCTGCGCGCGGCGATTACGCAGGTCAACGCCAGTCACGCCGCCCACGCCGTCGTCACGTTCTCGGTGCGCGGCGTGATAACGCTCGCATCCGACCTCCCCGACGTCGCGCGAGCCGTGACCATCGATGGTACCTCCGCTCCGGGATACGCCACGCGGCCGGTCGTCGAGATCGACGCGAACGGCCACGCGGGATTAACCTTCGCCGGCGGATCGACCGGATCGAAGCTACTCGGCCTTGCGATTGCCAATGCACGAGGAAACGGCGTGACGCTCGACGCCGGTTCCGTGACGGTAAACTTGAACTACGTCGGATTGAACCTCGATGGAGCGCCATACGGCAATGCCGGCGACGGCATCTATCTCTCCGCGGGTTCGTCGAGCAATACGATCGGCGCGAACAAGTCGGGCGCGGCGGGCGCGATCGCCAACGTCGTTTCGGGCAACGCGGGTAACGGCGTCAGCCTTCACGGGTCGTCGGATAACGTGATTGCGGCCAATCGCATCGGGACGAGCGTCAACGGCAAGTTTGCGATTCCCAACGGCAAGAACGGCATCTGGATCACCGCCGCGTCGAGCGGCAACGAGATTGGCGGCACGCGGTTTGTGGATACCGCGACCGGCCAGGCGAACAATCCGACCGGTGACAAAGGAACGGTAACTCCCGTTTTCGTGGTCCCGCCCGATGGCAATCTCGTTTCGGGCAACGGTCAAAACGGCATTCTGATCGACGCCGGCTCACAAAAGAACGTGCTCAACGGAAACTTCGTCGGGACGTCGCAAAATGGCGACGCCGCTATCGCGAACGACGGCGACGGCGTGCGAATCGTCGATTCGGCGGAGAACGCGCTGATCGGCTGCAAGTTCGTGAACAACCCGTTCGTCTATTACAACGTCCTCAGTGGAAACCGCGGAAACGGCCTTGCGATCACCAACTCCGACGACGCGGTCGTTCAGGGGAATTTCTTCGGCATCGGCGCCAACAACGCGAATGTCGTCGCCAACAATCGCGACGGCGTCCTGATCGACGGTTCCTCGAGTAACCCGCAGGTTGGCGGCGTGATTCCCCTCGGTAACGTGTCGGCGGGGAACGTGCGCAACGGCATCGAGGTCGCGGGGAGCGTCTCGGGGTTCATCACCTTCAACACGTTCGGCGGGCTGCTCGCCTTTAAGGGCGCGGCTCCGAACGGCAACGACGGGGTGCTCATCACCGCAACCGGCGGCAATCAAACGGTGCGCACCAACGTGCTCTCCGGCAACATGAACAATGGTCTCGAGATCGGTGGCGATGCGTCGGGAGTCACCGTCGGCCCGAACATCATGGGCTTGAACACCAAAGGCAGCGGTCTGCTCCCCAACGGCAACGACGGTTTGCTCATCGATGGGAGCGCGCACGACAACGCTATCGGCGACTATTACCACTCGGTAATCCCGCAGAACACGTTCTCGGGCAACCTCGGCTATGGGTTGGCCATCATGGACGGCGCGCACGACAACAAGGTCTTCAACAGTTACGTCGGCGTCGACGTTCTAGCGCGGTTTGCGCTCTCCAACTACCTTGGCGGCATCTACGTCGGAGCATACGCCGTGCACAATCGCATCGGCGGCGTCACGACCGATCAAAATCAGCCCAAGAAGAACATCATTAGCGGCAACGTCGGCAACGGCGTAACGCTGGGGCCAGGCAGCGGTTACACGGCGGTGGTCGGCAACTGGATCGGCTTGGACCGCGGCGGCAATAAGACCCTGCCGAACTCTCGGCGTCCGATCGTCGTGAAGCCGGGCAGCGTTCACAACAAGATCGCCGGCAACGATATGTAGCCTAGTAATCTCGCCAGAGCATCGCCGCGATCGCGCCCTGATCTTGAAAAACGCCGATGAGGTCGAGAATCTTCTCGATCGGGATGTTGTTGACCACGAGCTGGAACGTGAGGTGATGGCCGCGCTTCGTGGTGATGTAGCCGCCGAGGGCTTGCGCCTTGAGTTCCATGCTGCCGGTCGCGGAAGGTCCGACGTAGGTTCCCGTTTTTGCACGCACGTTTCCGGCGGCGCCCGCCAGCGTGGGATCCGATTGAAAATCCTTCACGAATCCGAGCGATCCGTCAACCCCCAAAATCGGCAGCGCGTCGACGAACGCTTGTGAGGCGGGGCTCTTGGCGAGCTCGTCGAGCATTTTCGTGACGGCGATGTCCCTCGCGGTCGTTTCGCCGCCGCCGCTTCCGTCGACGAAGTGATATTGATCGCTCGCGATGCCCCATCTCGCGGCGAGATTCTTGCGCTCGAAGGCCAGCGCGGAATCCATCGAATTGGCGCCATTCTTGACGCCGAGCAGCACCAGGCTGGTGTCGGCACCAATGTTGTAACTGATCTTGAGCACGAACTTGGCGTCTTGACCGTACCGCATGCCGGTCAGCTCGGCGACCTTGTCAGCGGCTTGGTAGGAGCGTTTGGGCGGCAGCAATGCGACGGGATTCTGCGCGGCCACCGGCGCGGCCACCGTAACGCCCGCCGCTCGCAGGAGTTCGATGAAGACGGAGCGCGCGTAGTTCGCGGGTTGGACGATGCGAACCGTCTGCACGAGCGCCGGCTGCCCGGTGAGCGGGGGTTTGTAGTCGCTTGGAAGCGCGCCCGAGATCGTCGCGGTACAGCCGGGCTTACCGATACAGGCCGGTAGTTCGGGGTCGATCTTAAGCGTATCTTTGGTTTTCGGCGCACCGACGCGAAGTCGGTTGACCACGCGCAGCGCCGCCGAAATCGGACGCGTCGTGAGGTTCGCCGGCGAACCCGGCGTGCCGCCGGGAACGATCGAGACGTCGACGACGTCGTCGTTGACGAAGACCGGTCGAACGTAGAACTGCCCCCGGAAGAAGAACGGCTGGAAGAGGCGATCGTCGATGACGACGTTGCCGGTGACCCGCTTGATGCCGGCCGCGCGCACGGCACGCGCAAGCGTCGCGTAACCAGCGAGCGGGTTTGGCTTGGTTAAGATGGCGTTCCCCAAACCGTCGGCCTCGTTGTGATCCCAGTCGCTGACCGCGATCGTTCCGTCGGGATTCTTGCGCCCTCCCATCGTGAGATCGGCGGAGGCAACCACGATCAGATTGCCGTGCAAGACGCCGTTGCCATCGAGCGCGCCCGACCGATAGACCGGCGTGTCGTAGGTGTGATCGGGACCGACCGCATTGAGCAACTGTCCGACGCTGAAGATCTTGCGAACGGAACCGATATAGAACAACCGTTGCGAGTTGAGATCGAGCAGGACTCTGTCGCCGTCGAGAACGCGCAGCCCCCAGACGCCGTTCTTGTAGCGCGGTTTGTCGAGGATTGCGCGGATGTCGGAAGGCACGCCGCTCGCGGCCGTACTCGGCGCAGCGCCGGCGTCGACGGGAACCGTCGACGCGGCAAAATTCGAGAGCAGTGCGAATGCCGCCAATGCCGCCGTTACGCGGACGAAGCGCTGCGAACGTTGATGCATGAATGCCTCCCGCCGTGCGCCGTTCGGGTGTGGCGGTACGCGCGCCTTCCGGCGCGCCGATCCGTGGCAGGGCGGCGAAGAGATTGGAGACAAAAGGACTGCGTGCACAGACATTCGTTGTTGTTTGCCGCGTTCGTCTATGGATGCGTGCTCGTCGCGTCGGCCGGCGCTGCCGCCCAAGGGGCGATTTCGGTAACGAGCCGGGCCACTCAATCCGCGATCGTGGCCGCGATCGAAAAGGATCGCAAGCGCTTCGGCGGCCAAACGCCGCTTCCGGCAGCACTGATCGGCATTTGGGATCGAGACGGCGGCAGCTTCGTGCGCGCGTTCGGCTATGCCGATCTTGGCAAGCGGGTGCCACTGAATACCGCCGATCATTTCCGAATCGGCAGCAATACCAAGACGTTTGTGGTCAGCGTTCTGCTCCAACTGGTCGGCGAAAAAAGACTTAGCCTCGACGATCCGCTCAGTCGCTTCGCGCTGCACGTGACGATTCCGAACGCAAAGAACATCACGGTGCGCGAGCTCTGCGACATGCGCAGCGGCCTCTTCGAAGCGTACGATACGCCGGAATTCGCGGCGCTGAACTGGAGGGTGCCGAAGAATTACGAGCCGCGCGTGCTCGTGGGGTGGGCGGTGAAACAGAAGCCGTATTTCGTCCCCGGTAAAGGCTACCGCTATAGCAATACCAACTACATTCTGCTCGGCCTCATCATCGAAAGCCTAACGCACGACACCGTTGGAAATCAGATCCGCAAGCGGCTTTTGGTGCCGTTTGGATTGACGCAGACCTCGTTTCCGCTCACGGAGGCAATGCCCAGCCCCTGGGCGCGCGGCTACACGCTCGACGAGCAGCGCAACTGGCAAGACGTCAGCAATACGGTTCCGGTCGCGTTCATGTGGTCGGCCGGCGCGATGATCTCGGATATGAGCGATATCCGGCGCTGGATCAAGCTCTACGCGACCGGTAAAGCGAGTGGGGCGTCGACCTACCGCGACTTGATCGATTGCATTCCGTTTCTGGGAAACACTTCGTTTGGTTTGGGCATCACCTGCAGTGAAGGCTGGTACGGCTACACCGGGGCGCTTCCGGGCTACAACACCGCGGATTATTATTCTCCCGCTACCGGCGTCACGATCGTTGCGTGGATCACCTATCAGGCGCCGGAGCCGGTCGAGGGCGTGGCTAGCGTCATGGTGCGCGACATCGCTCGAATCATTACGCCGGCGCACGTCCCGTTCGTCTACGGATCCATCAAAGGCGGTTCGCCGCCGTAATCTTGGCGGGTCACCGATTCTAGGGCTTCTCGGGGTAGGTCGCCAATGGTCGCGGTTCGACACTTCAAAGCTTGACAGAAAGCAGAACGATGCAACTCGAACCCTACCTCTTGTTTAGCGGCAACTGCGAGGAAGCTCTCAACTTCTACAAGGCAGCGTTTGGCGGCGAGATCGAGGGTCTTTCGCGCTGGAGCGAAATGCCAAAAGACGCCGAGGGACCTCCCGTTACACCGGAGACCGCAAATCGCGTAATGCATGCGAGCTTTAAATCGCCCGGCGTTTCGTTCATGGCGTCGGACGCTTCTCCAGGCAAAACATACGGCGAAGGGCCAATCTCGCTCTCCATCGCCACATCGGACCTCGCGGAAGCGGAGCGTGTTTTCAACCACCTCGCGGACGGCGGGCAGGTCGAGATGCCGCTGACCGATGCGTTCTGGGGCGCGAAGTTCGGAATGCTCACCGACAAATACGGAATCGACTGGATGGTCAGCTGCCGAACCTAGTAACCACTCCAATCACCTCGGAAATCCCGTCGGCGTTGCGGCCTTCCCCGCCTAAGCCGCCGACTTAGTGTACGGCGATGCCCCAGGCGCAGCCCGCGCCGGCGATATCGGCATTGCTATACTCGATCGACGGTGCGAGCTTCGAACCGAACTGCTTGCTGCCCAGCGGGTAGACGTCGATGCCGGCGCTTCCGGTGTTCCCGCAATTAGCGACGTACAGATCGCCTTTGGCGGTGAAGGCGAGCGATGCTAAATACGAGCTGGCCGGCAAGCCGGCCGAATCGACGATGTTCGGTTTGGCGCCCTTTTTGAGATTGTCCGCATTGTAACGTACGAGCGCCGTCGTTGGGGAGGTTCCGTTGATCGAAGCGTAGAGATTGCCGTTCTTGTCGAATCCCAAGCCACCCGATTTGGCGAGCCCGGTCAGGAAGTAGGGCTTCCCGTTGTACGGCGGCTTCAGGACCGCAATGGACTGATTCGAGCTGCCGTTGACGACTGGAGCGTAAAGAGCGCCAGCCTTATCGATTGCGATTGCGTACGAAAGAAAGTTCCCGCCGTTGATCGTTTTCACGGGTTTCAACGTGCCGCTCTTCGTAAACGGCCCTTTGTATTCCACAATCGTGTGGTAACCGGGGGAACTCACCCAAAGACGACCTGAAGGATCGAAGGCAAGCGCATCGGCCCCGTTGGTATTGCCCAGCACGAACGTGTAACGCGGCGCGGACGTATCCTTGAGCGGCAGGTCGAAGACGAGCACCGAGCTCGGCTGCCCGCCGCTCTGACCGAACGACAAGATCCAGAGCCGGTTATCGTGGAACGTAACGCCACTGGTATAGATGAGATCGTTCTTTGCGCTGCTTCCAACGTTGACGACCTTCGATTTCTTCGTGAGCGGGACGGCCCCAATCTCGACCTGCGGATGTTGCGAACCGGCAAAGAGCGTCCAGTATACCTTTTGCTTTGTCGCTGCCGGCAGAGCCCACGCCGCCGGCGCGGCAACTCCCCCAGGGACCGCGGGAGCCAGGTTGCTCCCCGAGCAGCCGGCAAGCAATGCAAGCGCGAAAAGACGCGCGACATACGTGCGAATCATCGGCACCTCCTCCAGGCACATCATAGCGCAAACGCGCTCTCTAATAAAAGAGCGTGCCGCTCCAATTATCTCTGTAGGTGCCCCTCTTCGTTCCGCCGCAGGCGAAGTGGACCGTGCCGCTACCCGTGGACGATTCCCTGAAGACGGCCTCGCCTTCGCCGAAACCTCCTTGGACGACGCCGCTTTCCCTACTCGAACCGAGGAAAGCCGCGCTTGCAGAGCCGTGGAACTTCCATCGATCGCACAACGTTCGCACCGACCTTTTGTGGACGTTCCAATCTCCGGAGTAACTGGCTTTGAACGAGCCAGCTTGCGAAGTCGAACGCCGGACGAGATTCGCGGACTCGCAGGGGGCGGGAAATATGATGAGGGAACGGTATTCCAACACGACTTATACGTTCGGCTCTATCACGCTAGGTGCCATCTGATAGATATATGATTCCGCGGACCGCACACATGGGAGCGTACGGGTCTGGTGGCCCGCACGGTCTTCAAAACCGCTGAGGTCGTCGCAAGGCGACTGGTAGGTTCGATTCCTACACGCTCCCGCCAAGTCAAAACGCTCCCGCCGCCTTAGCCTTTTGGATTGAACCGAAGAGCAACGATCGCCGGCATATAAAGCTCTTTACGACTGCGCGAGTTGCCGGTCTTACAAAGCCCAGGACGGCCATGAATGGAGGTTCCGGAACGCCAGTCGCGTTGACGGGTACTCATTAAACGCCAACAAGCGCAAGTTCCGGTTCACCGAATATCAAATCGTCGGCGTCGTGGGTCTCGGAAAGACCTACCGTCAAGACGCCGAAGATTCTGCGATCGAATGGCCTGAGTTTGGTTTAGCGCCAAAGTATAAGGAGCAATTTGTCCGTGAAGATTTCTGGTTGGACCCGATACACAGTTTGCCTTATGCTGGCCGGCGCTCTGCTCGTCGCCTGTAGTAGCGGCGCCTCGCAACTCGCTCCCTCGACCGCGATGCAGCAGAGTGCGGTCGGCCTCCCACCTTGGAGCGTCGCGGCGTCGGCCGCGCATCCGGACCGTGGCCGTTCGTGGATGGCCCCCGACGCGAAGACGAACGACCTCCTCTACCTCTCCAGCTGGCTTAACGGCGACGTTTACGTATACTCCTATCCGCACGACAGGTTGAAGGGGACGCTGACAGGCTTCTCGTCCCCGGCCGGTGAGTGCGTCGACAAGAGCGGGGACGTTTTCATCACAAGCAAAAGCGGTATCCTCGAGTACGCGCACGGCGGGACGACGCCAATCGCGACTCTGAAGGATGCGGGCTTGGCACAAGGGTGCTCCGTCGATCCAAAGACCGGAAATCTCGCCGTCACGAATTATTCAACGACTTCTAGCAACCGAGGCAACGTTGCGATCTATAAGGACGCCAAGGGCAGTCCGACGTATCGCACGGATTCGAAGATCTACCACGAAGAGTATTGCGGCTACGATAATGCGGGGAACCTCTTCGTCGACGGGCAAGATATCAGCAGCGGTGGATTGAAATTCTCCGAGATTCCAAGCGGGAGAACTTTTTTTAAGAAGATCACGCTGAACCAAACCTTTAGTGGAGCGGGCGGCGTTCAGTGGGACGGCAAGCACCTGGCGGTCGGAAATAATACCGAGGGAGCGGGAACAATCTATCAGTTTGCCATAAACGGAGAGAAGGGCACGAAAGTCGGCTCGACGCCACTGAACGGTTCCGGTGGCTCCGAACAGTTCTGGATCGAGCAGGCAAACGTTATCGTACCGGAACCCGTGACAAACGACGTTGGAATCTGGGCGTACCCGGCAGGAGGTTCGGCGAAGAAAACCATCACCGGCGGTTTCGATTTTCCATTGGGTGCGACGGTCAGCAAGGTGAAGATATAGTCGCCCTAGCCGCCCCGCCGCTGTTCGTGGCGCCACTGCAACTGCGAGCGCCTCGCAGCGCAGTCTTGTAAAACCGGAGTTCATTCGCCGACGAAGCCTCTCGTTCAAACTCGATCTTCTCGAAGCGTTAAGCTTGCTCGTGCCGGATCATCGCCAGTTGCTTCAGGCAATTATTGATATGCGAAACCGCATCGCGCACAATCTAAAATATAAGGTGAGCGAGTCTGATCTCGAACGTTTGCTTAATGGAACGTCACCACGGAAAGCATCGTATCCGGCTCCCATGAAGGTAGCTCCTGGCCCACCACATACCATAGTCGGGTTCGTTATAGACCTGGGTCATCGTTTGGAGTACGATTAACTCGCGGCGAACTGCGATGGCGCCGAGGGAGAGAACATGAAGAGCCTCATTTGTCTGCGCTGTGCCTTTAGCGGAGGCGTGATTGCTGCGTTGTTGGCGGGCTGCGGAGGCGCGCAGAGCGCCGCCGATGTTGCGCCTTTCGGGCAACGCGGCACCTTCGCGTCAAAACAGACGTTTGCGTATACCGGCAGCGAACAGAAGTTCAAGGTGCCGGCCGGCGTAACGCAGATCACCGTCACGGTTGACGGCGCGAGCGGCGGCCCAGGCTACGACTATGGATACGGCAGCTATGCGTCCGCGGGCGGCCTGGGGAGTCGCGTGAGGGCCACGATATCCGTGACCCCGCGAGAAACCTTGGCGATCTTCGTTGGCGGGAGCGGCAGCAACGGCGGCTTTAACGGTGGCGGCCCGGGCAGCAATTATGGCGGCTACGGCGGCGGCGCCTCCGATGTTAGGCAGGAAGGCGATCAACTTGCGAACCGCGTTATCGTCGGCGGCGGTGGTGGCGGCGGGGGCGAGGCAGGCGCCTGTATCACTACCAGTTGCGGATACAGCCCAGGCGGCGACGGCGGCATCGGCGGAAAGCGGCGGGGCGGACTGGGCGGTGACGCTCGCGGCTCCTTCGGTGGAAGCGGCGGCAGCGGCGGCAGGCAGGGCGCCGGCGGGCGTGGCGGCGCAGGCGGGGCCATTATCTGCGGCGGCTCAAACGGAGAGTTAGGCATCGGCGGCGCTGCGGGCGGAAAGCTTAGCAGTTGCGGCGACCTCGGCGGCGGCGGAGCAGGCGGGTATTACGGCGGAGGCGGGGGTGGCGGCGGCGGCGTCTACGGCAGCAGCCCCAGCGAATACGCGGCAGCGGGCGGTGGCGGTGGCGGCGGTTCGTCGTTCGTAGAAAAGAGCGCCGGCAACGTGTATATGCACCCGGGCAAACACTCGGGTGACGGAGAGATCGTCATCTTGTGGTAGAGCCGCCGGCGCCGCGTGATGGGGCGGCCGTTATGGCGCGCACTGCGTACAGGTCCGAGAGGCCACGCCACTCAACAATTCCGCCGCCGTCAGAGTGTAGGTCATTTGTTGCGAAGTGAAGGCGGAGGTCCCAAACTCAACGGTTAGCTGCTTATACTTTGAGGAATCAAAGAGGAACGTTCCAGAGAACGACCCGTCGCGATCCTTCGTAAGCCAAAACCAGAGACCGATTGGACTTACGCTCACGAGGACACGCGTTGCGGCGCTGGGTGGATAGATTAGGGTCATCTGCTCGAGTACTGGAAATGGCCCCGTGACGGAAAGCATGCTGCTGCCGTGGAGCGCCGCGTAGATCGTCTCCTTTGGGTAGTAGTAGAACGCGGAGTTGACTTGCTCGGTCAACGTACTACCCGCCGAAGTCACATTGTTGGTCACGTTCAGTGGCATCCAGTCGATACCCGAATCGCGGGAGAATGCAAGGCCGCCAAATTCAGACGTCGCGACGCGCAGCGTCGGGCTAAACGGGTCGAACGACATACCGCTCAACGCGCAGCCACCACTGTACGGACTGTACGGCGGTCCGCTGTCACCGCTGGCGCAGCCGAAGGAATAGGCGTTGCCCGTTCCCACTTGACTGTTGGTTGCAAACTGGGTGAGCGTCCACTGAAGGCTCCAGCTTTCTCCGCCGTCGGTGCTCGCCTTTATAGTGTTGTCGCCGGCGTCGACTGCGTAAAGCTCTTTGGGTGCGTACGGGTTCACGAAGAAATTGACTGGGTTCTTCAATGACGTGGTACCACTACCGTTTGCGAGCGTCCATGTAACCGGTAGGGTGCCGGCCGGGCTGCTGCGCCAAATCTGTCCCGGGTGCGGATCGTGAAGTCTCGGCGTTAGCACGTAGATCACCGGAGCGGCGTGTCCTCCGGATGCCAGCACCTTGGTGATACCATAATCGAAGTGAGACGACGGTGATTGGTCGGTCCAACGAAGACCTGGTCCACTGCACGCCTGCCCCTCGCATCGTAGAACCATATCTGGCCCACGCGACGGCGTCGGCACCGGCGACGCCGCAACGTTGACCGCCGCGACGGCGACGAAGTCCGCCGCATATGTTGGTACGTCGGGCGCGCCGGGCAGTGTGAGCACCGCGGCAATTCCGCCGTTACCTGGGGCTCCGAAGACCCCGTTTTCGTAGCAAGTTCCGTTCGCACTGGTACAGGGCGCATTACTGGGCGCCGGTACGATGTTAGCGGGTGTCGGCTGTGTTGGGGAACTCACGGCCCCCAGCGCGAGACGGTAATCGTTGTTGCGAGATCCTTGCACGTATTCCGGTGCCAGCGGGTCGACGAGCGTTTGGCCCGCGTCGCCCAAATTGTCACGCATTGGAAACCACATGGATTGTGAGAAACCTACGGGATAGGGTCGCGCCCAGACGTCATTGTCGCCGGTTGGGAGGAAGAGATAGGCAGTATTTGGGTAGAGCGGCAACGGGATTCCACCCATGGTATTGCTGCTTAGCGCATGCAACCCGGATTGTGCGAAGACCCAGTCCGATACGCAGCCGCCCGCAGACACGCGAGCTGTTTCGTCGCTCGCATAAACCCCTCCATCGGTCGATGCGTAGGCGGTGCATTTTCCGCTGGGCGGATCGTAGTTTGGGCCAAAGGCCATGTCCCACGCGTCGGGGTGTATACCCGTCGCGCCGGTGCACTCGCCGGTTCCGCGCGGCATGATGGGATTCCAACTTGCGGACGTCGGCGAGGCACTCGGAGTGAATGCGAACCATCTACAGCCATCTGTCGCGTACACATCGTACGCGACACCGGGCAACAAGCCTGACGACGCGCTCGCAACCTGCGCAGTCCGCACCTGAGGCCGACCGCAACAGAGTTCGGCCAGGTCGCTACCGAGAAGCTGCGACCCTCCGGTCTCCAGATCCAGGACGGCGACCTCGACGCACTCGTTTGGCGGATGGGGCTGACAAGATTGTTGATTGGGAATTTGTGGCGTAGTTTTATAGGCGACAACGACCGAGTCTCCCGCAGTCCCGCTTCCGGTCGGGGCGGGCGCCAGCGAAAAACACTCGCCAGGCAGCGCTCGCGGAGTAAATGACGCGGCAGGGAGATTTGAAATTCGATAAATGGTCGTACCGGAGCTCGTCGCAGCACACGTAAAGACGGTCCCGTTACCCCCGTTGGCCATCTCCCGAATCTCCGTGTCTTGCGGCCAGTTTGAAAGCTCGGTCCAACTCCCCGTCGCCATGTTCGGGCTTGTGGTCGTCCACAAGCCGCACTGCGTCGCGACGTATGGCTGGCCCGAGGCAAAGATCACGCTTCTAATTATCGTATCGCCTGAGCAGAGTTTGACGTGAGCCCAAGTTGCGGCGGAGTCGTTCGAGACCCATAGACCGCCGTAAGGATGACCAGGCCGTCCGTCATCGGCGCCGCTCGCATAGAGCAACCGATTTGAACTTTGCGCATCAACCGCAAGCGAAGCGTGGCTCGCGGTCCTTCCGTTTAACACTCCGTTGCTCGCGTGCGTCCACGTATGTGCTCCATCCGTTGACTTCCATACGCCCGAGATCTCCGCAGCCGCGTAGAGAGTCTGGCCGTCCGGAGCCATTATTAGGCTTACTATGCGCCCGGCGCTACCCATCTGGCCGGCGGCGGGCACACCGAACTTTAGATCGGGAGAGGGATCGCCGATCGTGAACAGACCCGGTTGCACCGCTTGACCCTGCAAGAATAGGCAGGAAGTGGTGAGCGCGACCACTGTCATCGCAAGACGGGTGAGCCTAGATGCCGGAATCATACAATCGCCTCCTTTCGAGCGGTTAATGAAGCATTACGAAGGCGCGGGAGGCAGGCGTTCGAGGATGCGCACCAGCAGTTCACGCACTGAAGGTTCGTCTCCATTGCGGCTTGAGAGCGTCGCCAGCATTGCGCCGACACCCTGTGCCATCGCTTGCAGCGCATCGGACTCGTCGGGTGCGTATGCCTCGCCGTCACGTTTTGGTTTGCAGACGAGCGTGCCTAGGAGCTCGCCGCGCAAGATCATCGGGAACGCGAGTTCGCCATGCAACCGTGAATCACCGATGCGATGCAGGTCGACGGGTCTATTCCACGCGTGCATCGCAACGATGGCGGGATCGTTTTCGCTAACGATGGTTCGTTCGCCGTTGCCGGTCGCCGATACGTAGGTGCCGTCGCCGCCGAAGGTCAGGATCGAGGCGTCTTGCGCGGTGGTGTGTTCGCGGACTTTCTGCACGGCTCGATCGAGCAGTACGTTGCGATCCGTGATATACGAAGCCTCGTGGGCAAATTGTCGCAGCGCCGCCTCGTCCTCGTGCCGCTTGCGAAAGAAGACCCGGTCGACGAAACGGTCCACGTATCTGTGGATGTAGCGCATCGAGAGGCCAAGTGCGAGGGCGATGGCCGCACCGGCTACGACGCCACTGCTGTGACTAGCGTTAACGAACCACGCGCTTGCGATCCATTCGGTCAATACGAAGGCCCCTACTACGATGCTCGAAACTATGCCGAACACAACCGCGCGGTTGAGCACGAATCCGACGTCCATCAGCCGCCGGCTCAGCGCGGCGTATGTCAGCGCGACGGGCGTTGCAAACACGGCGGCCGTGGCCGCGAAGTTGATCGCGAGCCACAAGGCGTACGACGCCGTCAGCGACTGAACGTTCTGTCCGACGTAAACCGCGATGAAGAGTACGGCCGGAGGTACCATCAACCAGGCCGATCGCAGTCGATCGGTGCGGCCCGATGCCGCAATCGCTAGCATGCCGCACGCGAGCGCGCTAAGAATGGCCAGGAGCAGGATGAGTCTCGTCGCGGGCCGGGAGAGAGCGATGGGGTCGATCCAGAGCGTGAAGATGCCGGCGAACCTCGCTGCGTTGAGCGCAATCGAAGCGGCGACGAGGACGTAGCACGTTTGTGCCGCCGCCCGCCGCAGCGGTGAGAGCGGAGCGGCAAGCGAGTTCGCACAAGCCGCCCAAATTGCTACCGCTATCGGGCCAAAGACGTTGAGGGAACCGACCGCAACATAGATCCAAAGCCACGGCGCAGCATACGAGAAGCTGTTGGTTAGGAACCAGAACGCCAACGAAACGAGGGTCAAAGAGAGCAGCCGCATCTCGCGAACGTGCGGTCGCCGCCACGCGATCACGCCGGCGAAGAAAACGCACCACACCATGCCCGGCCACGTGAGAAAGGTGTCCCAAAACGGGGCGGAACGCCCGAGAGGCAGCGGCGTTACGGTCGCCGACGTCTCCGCCGAGCCGCGACGAACCCAGAGCGTAACGGACCGTCCAGCTAACGGCTGCCCGAAAAGGCCGAAGCGCTCGATCGGTGAGTTTCGACGAATATCAACGAGATCGCCCTGGCGCAGACCGGCGCGGGCCGACGCGCGCCCCGGGTCGATGGAGCCCACGCGAAAATAAAACGGCTCAGAAGAAGTCGCCAGCGTGTTGCCCCAGATCCCCATCGAAGAGGCTGGCCGCCCTAGGCCGCTCGCGCCGAAAAATTCAACGACGGCGCCGATCGCTGCGATCGCGCACAGCGTTAGGATCACCGCACGCCAGGCGGCGGTACTCATGCTCGCCTCTTAAGCGAGCCAGCCACAGGTTCCCTCGGCGAACGCCGCCCGGCGGCCTTCGCCGCATCCCAACTCGCGCTACAGGCTGCGAACCTGTGCGAGATGGCGAACCGCCGCGAGCGACCGACGATCGCGAGGATCGACCGCTACGCGGCTTCCCGGCGCGGCGAAGCGATATCGCACCCCGGAGACCGGCCCGATAACCGTCAACGCGGTCTTACCGTTGTACTCAAAGTAGGCAACGTTGCTGCGCGGTACACGTGCGGGAGGCGATGCGTGATCCGCCCTACGCGCCGGTAGAGAAAGCTTGCTCTGGGAGAAGAGAATCGGATTCCTGCCGCAGCACATCGTCTGACTCCTTATCTTCGAAGTACGTTGCCGGCGGATACGTTCCCGTCGCAAACGCCGCCTGATGCAACAGGATACTTCCGCCCGATAGCGCCGGCCATAATAGCAGCCGCTCTTTCCAGTTCCGGCCGATGACCCAGGCAAAGGGAAGCGCGACCCACACGCTCAGACAGTAGAAGCAATCGAATAAGCCGTGAGAAGGCTCCGGCTTCAGCGTTCGCCGTAACCGCACGAGCAGATCCCATGGGCCGTCCTCGGCGTGCAGCAAGTGCGTCGTTCGCCACACGCCGAGACTCCCAAGGATCAGCCCGTAAGAGCTCCGCCGCAACAGCGCCGCCCTAGCACGGCTCTGCCTTGATGACCGTCAAGCTCAATTGCGTGAGGTTGTAGTAGTAGTTTTCGTCGTCGCATTCGACGACATTGCGCTTGTACGTCCAGAGCTGTAGCTCGTAAGCACACGCCGACGGACACGGCTCCGGGAAGATCGCGCCAACCGTCGTCGTTAACGTCAGCGTGCCGCCGTTCCAAATCGGCGAGGTAGCGCCTTGCCCTAGCGCCGAGCCGTAATCCGGTCCGATTTGGGCCGCTGGGCCAACCCAACTCGTCACGAAGCTCGCCGACGGCCCCGGAACGATGCTCCCGGGCCCGGTCTCGATTCCCATGCTGGCCGTTGGTACGCCGTTGTTGGAACAGACGAGGTCTACGACTTGGTCCAGACCGTAGTTGCACGCGAGCGCATAATACGCAAGCATGCCGGCCGAATCGTGGACCATGAAGTTGATCTCGACCGGATCGGTATCCTTGGCGTTGACGATCGCGCACGGACCAACGGTCTGACCGGCGATCGTCACTGAGAAGATGTTGTTGTCCGGTTCCGTCGTGCAAACGTGTACCGTTCCGGAGCCGCACGGATGATCGGTGGGGTGTCCCGCTGCCGGTCCTGTATCCACGCGATTTTCGATCGTAATCGCGACGTAGTTCGGCTCCTCTTCGGGGCCGCAGAAGGGCACGATCCTCGGATCGGTCAGGTCGCCCGTTTCTCCCGGCCTCGTCCAAGCCTTCAGGCGCAGGTAGTACGTGCCGTTAGAAAGGCCGGTATTGTCGGTCAGCCACCACATCAACGTATTGAGGTTGTAGGAGTCCCAGCCGATTCCGATTGAGTTGTTTGCTGCGTAGTGTGCCAGGCTCTCGAAGACGTTGCGCATCCCCTCTGAAGAAGAATTGATCGGCTGCGCACTAAACCAAACGCCATGCGAGTTGAGTGAGGTATCCCAATAGTAGCGTTCGAAACCGCCATCGGCCGGGGGCGGCATCGCTTGCCAAGAACTCGGAATGGAAGGCGTCATCGTCCACTCGAATTCATAGTAGTCGCCGTCGAACGTGTCGCCGAAGGTTGCCGAAAGAAGGACGCCTTCGGAGAAAGGCCGGTCGCCGAACGGGCTGCCCGGTGTCGCGCCTCCGGGGTTGCCATATCCGACGGTTGCCGGTGTCGCGCTCGCGCCGGGGTTCCCACCTACTTGTGCCGAGGTGTAGTTGCAAACGTCGATCGGCAGCATGCAGTTGCCGGGTGGGCAATCCCCATCTTGGCAGGGCTGCGCGAGGCAGCACGCTTGATCGTTCGCTACCAAGTTGACGTTGAGTTGTGTGGGGATGTCGAAACGCGTCTGTAAGATGCTCTCGTCGACAATGACGGTACTCTGCCCTTGGCAGTTCTGCGTGGCACGAAAGACGATATTTGCGTTGCAGTTCCACCACGGCGTCCACGGACACCACGGCCACACGCAGAGCCGTTCGAACTCTGGCGACGTTGGTAGGACCGAGAGCAGCTGCGTCCGCAGCCCTTCAAGCGCACTCGGATTGATGGAGCCTCCAACGGCTGCCCGGCGAGATGGTGCGGCGTTGAGGCGCTGCGATTGCCCGGTCTGAGCTAAGAGCGACTGGAAGACTTGAAAATCGGGGGCGGGGTCGGGAAGCGGAACCCTGCGAATGCCCGGCACTTTTTGCAACAGCGGTACGATCCGGTCGGCGAGAACCTCGTTGACGCGCCAAATCCGTTGCTCCCACCACCACCACCAAAGCCATCCGCAACAACGGCGGAAGCTAATCTGAAACGAGCCGTCGGCAGCGGTGACCGCGCAGCCAACCTGGCTTTCACTCGACCACCACCACCACCAGTCCACGTCGTACGCGCAGACCGTCGCGCCCGGTACCGGACTACCGTCGGCGCAGACGAGCCGGCCCGTGATCGTGTAGTCCCGGCACCACCAAAGCCACCACCACCAATAGTACGGAGAGATCACGATCGACGGGAGATGCGCAATCGCGCCCTCTTTAAACTGGTTGGGAGCGACGTTGATGCTGAGGGTTTGAAGGTGCTTGAGGTCTTCGTCCGACGCATTGTGGGGCCCGACCACAACGCGAATGCCTCCAGGGTGCTCGGCGAACGCAAGCGTCGCGTGACCGGCTCCTCGGGAGTCCAGTTGAGCCACCGTCGAAGCGACGGTGGCCCCGTCTCGGCTGAAAGCTACGACCTTGAGCGGCCGATCCGGCTTGAGATCCTTGATTCCGGATGCATCAAGCGGTACGAGTATCTGAAATCTTCCGGATTTGTCTGCCATGGAAAGCCTCCGCGTGAGCCATTGCCCAGCCTGGTTGATTCCCTACGTCAGAACTTCAGTTTTTAATCAATTTGGCCAAGCCGTTTGGGCCACTGTAATCGAGTTGGGAGAAGACTATAGCACGTTCCGCAGCACCGGAGCAAGCAAAGGATTCCATGATCTAAGTGCCCGGGTAGCGCGTTAGATTTTGCGCTATCTAAGCCGATGCAAAAGCGAAGGCTCGCTTATCGGCTACTCAGGATTTACGTTCGCCCGATTGGCAGCTGCGTCGGTTATTGCACGGCGTTTGGGCCGTCGACCGCTGCCATCGGAACGGCAATGCCTTCGCGTACCGTGACGTTTCCGCCGGTCGTGTTCGCCACGTACAGGTTGTCGGCTATCGCTAGCTACGAGGAACTGCGGCGTTAACGAATGCGGTGCCTCGACGAGTCTACGGTAACGCTGACCGGCGCCGATGGAATACCGTTTGCGACGACGACCAGGGTGCCGCTGCCCGCCGGGGCGCTTGACGGAACGTCAAACGACGTCGATACGCTTTGGCTCGAACCCACGCCCATGAAGCTGGTGCCGTGCGTGCGGCAGTAGGTGACGATACCGCTTGCGGTGTTGACGATGCGCACGAGCGGATAGTTCGTCGCTTGTTGAGCATCGTCGCCATACATGCTCGTCTGTGAGACTCCGTTAAAGCCCGTTCCAGTGACGGCGAACGTGCCGCCGGCGTTCAGCGTAGAAGGCACCGATGCAATGACGGGGGCATATCGTCCGCCGCCCGCGCGGCTCGTATAAATCTCGATGTCGTGCGAACCGTCGGTCTCCATGACTTGTCCCGTCGGGAGCACGAGAAGCCGCGTATTATACGTCGAGTCGTTCGGCGCATTGGGCGGTGCCGCAATGCTCGTAAGCGCGGTTCCATCGAACACGTAATAGAGGGCCGGCGCGTTGTACAGGCCCGGGCTCGCAGGAATCATCACGTCACCATTTGTGAGCAACGCAGAAGGCCCGTCGGCGACGTCCAGCTGCATACCGTTGACGACCGGGAAGCTTTGCGTTTGAGTCCAGGTTCCGCGCTTTACGTTATAGGCGACGTTTGCTCCGGTCGCGCCGGCCACGAAAACGGTGTTATTGGGGCGCAGCGTCGACGGTCCGATCTCATCTCCCGCCACGATATTGACCGGAAGTTTGCCAGCCGACGTCCATTTGTTCGTGCTCGGGTTATAGAGTTGCGCGAACTGCGCCGCGACTACGTTCACCGTCAGCACGTTGCCGTTGGGTAGCAGCGCCCAACCTTCCTCACTGTTCACGTCGCCCTTTCCATTGCCGGGGCCGGTTTGCGTCCAAGTCGACGATCCCGCGTTGAGCAACGCTTGGTAGACGTAGCAGCAGTTCCCGAGCATGTAGGTGCCGCTGGACAGTACGACACTCTGCGCGTCGCCGATATCGGCCCAGCCGGAAGGCCCGGTAACGGATGCCCAGGTGTCGTTGAATGGATCGTAAATCGCGCCGAGATTCGTCTCGCTGCTGCTGCAGCCCGAGCCGTTATACTCACCGCCGTTGACCATCAAATATCCGTTGGGGAGCACGGCCGAAGCAAAATAAAGGGGAGAGTACCCGGACGGCATCGAGGCGGGCTTACTCCACGTTCCATTGACGTAGCTTCCGGTCTGGTCCGGAGTCAATCGATGCCAGTTCGACGTGCAAGAATCCTGAACCATCACCGTTCCGTCGGTCATCAGGAGTTGCGTTCCCGGCCCGCTGACCCAGGTGACGTGCGCCGTGACTTGTTGCCACCCGCCCGCGCGAGCGCGTGACCGCTCGGCGGCGGTGATGCTATGCCGTATCGGCGGAGGGAAGGGCGGCGTGTGCTTGGGGTGCTGAAGTCTCGAGAGGTCCCCGGACGCGAGGGCACCCGGTGGTTGAACGGCGCCGCCGCAGGCCGCGGCGAGTAGCGCTACGGCGATGACCCAAACAGCGAGAAGAAGACGTCGCATATTACCTCCCAACGCGTCGAAGGGGAGAGAGATTGGCCGCCGCGGGCCGCATTTCCGTTTTGGTGCGCTCCGAGTCTGAGATGGATGCGAACCCGGCGTTCGAATAAGGCCCGCATGCAAAAAGCCGCCCTTCTCGTTCTTGCCATGCTCTGTACGGTCGGCGCGACGACACCGCCGGCTGCGACACCCGGCGGCATCCCGCTCGATGCGCCGTGGAAGCAGAAAATCTTCGCACTCGCGCACGGGCGCTTCATTCATCCGGCGTGGGGCTGGCAGCACTCGGAGCGAAACTACTTGCTCGCCGTCGAGCTGGCCAAAGACGATCGCCTCACCGTCGATCTCGACGTGCTCTTTGCGGCCGCATTCCTGCACGATATGTCCGCCTTTATGCCGTGCGCCGACAAGCAGATGGAGCACGGCGACTGTGCCGCGCAGCAAAGCGGCGCGATTCTGCGCGACGCCGGCTTTCCGATGGCGAAGCTCTCGGCGGTTCAGGCCGCCGAACGCGGCCATATGTTCTACAGCAACCCCGGTTCGCAACCGGAAGCGATCGTTCTACACGACGCCGATTCGCTCGATTTTCTCGGATACATCGGCGCGGCACGGATGATTGCGCTCACGGGTGAAAAAGCTGCGAGCTTCGACCACGCCGTCGCGACGCTGCAGACCTTCGCCGAAAAAATTCCGCCGCGCCTGATCACCGCGACGGCAAAGAGCATCGGAGCGCAACGCGCCCAAGAGCTGCGCCTCTTTATCGCGCAGTTGCGCCGAGAAGAAGCTGCCGAAATCGACGTGCCCTAGCCGCGTTGCCTAGACGATGTCCTCCGGTTCGCCGTGGTGCTCGTCGCGCTGGTCCCCGCGGTTTTCGTCGCCAGTGCTCTCCCCGTACTTATCTTCTTCGGCGTGCACGGCCCGCGCGGGATCGATCGGGTGCTCCTCGCGCGGCGCAACGTCGGGCCCGATCGCGTCGTCGTCGGTATCGTCGTAAGGCAATTGGCTACTCATATCTCCAGTCTACCCGGCTTTTTGGTCGGCGACCTGGGGGCGCGCAGCCTCATGTCGGGCGCTCCGGCGCTGCAGGTATGGCTCCCGGCTGGAAGGAAAGCCGCCACCTGCTTACTTCATAATTCGCTAGGGAGAGAGAACCGCATGAATGTCTTCGGTCGCCTGTCGGCGGCAGCGCTTGTCACCATCGCCGCCGCGACGGCATCGATCGCGCCGGCGCAAGCTGCCGCGCCAGTCCTCATCAAGAGCTGCACCGTCAACAAGCCGAAGCCGATGAGCCACATGGCGAGCGGCACGAACATCGTCTACGTGAACCTCGGCAAGAAGACGGCTGCATCGGTCACGTTTTTGGTCGGATACCGAAACGCGTCCCAGCATTACCTGCGCCGCGTTCAGGATGTCGGATCGTTCGCGCCCGGCGCGACGATCAATCATAACCTGAGCCTCTACAACGACGTCACCTACAGCGGAGCGCAGACCACGCAATGCGCCGCGGTTGAAGTCAAGTGGGCAGGCGGGACGCTCTGGATCGCGCCCTCCTCGCACTAACCGTCCGGTACCTTACCCGAGCGGGCCGATCGTGCGATCGGCCCGCTTCCATTTGAGTAGGATGGGTATCCGCGGCGTCGAAGCGCGAGGCGTGCGCGTCGGATTTCGAACGATCGTTTCCCTCGCATTGTGCGCCGCGGCCGCCGGGGCGGCGCTGGCTCATCTCGCGATCGACGTCATCGGCGACTATGCGCTCGCTCGCGATAGCTACGATCATCTGCGCCACGGCTCGCGCGAGCTGCTGACCGGCATCGCGCTGGTGGCCGCCGTGCTGCTCGCTGCGCGCGGCTTGCGCATTTGTTGCGAGATCGCGGCGAAGAATCGCACGCGCTTGCTCCGTCCGGCGTTGCGCCTTCACGAAACGCTCGGCATGCTCGCCGGAGCCGTTACGGCAAGCGTCGCGCTCGTTCCCACGATGGAATATCTCGACGGCCGGCTCGACGGCGTGCCGGTGCAACGGATCGGCGACGCCTTCGGCGGCTCGATTCCGCTCGGTCTCGGCACGACGCTCGTTTGCGCCACCGCCGTTACCATGCTCGTGTACGCGGTTGCGCGTTGGCTGATCTCCCATCGCGACTCGGTCGCGAGCATTATCGAAACGCTGCTTCGCCGGCGCAACCTCGGCGATACTTCTCACGAATACGACCTTATCGCGCAGCGGGTAACACCGCGGCGTCGCACCCCTCACGCGCTGCGTCTTGCCAAGCGCGGACCTCCTCAGACTAGCTTCGCGTAGCCCTTTTACAACCGAAGCACTCGTCTACAGGAGCACTCCATGGGAATTCCAATTGCATGCGTTCGCGCGTGCGTCTCCTTGGCACTGGTAGCCGCGATCGCGACCGCCGGTTTCGGGGTCGCGTCGGCGCAGAGCGCCGCACTCGACGTCACCGGCTCCGTCGTCGCGAACGACGGAACCCCGATCGCCGGCGCGTCGATCGTCCTTTCGGCTCAAAACGTTTCGCACGGCACTCGCAGCGACGCGCACGGCCGCTTCGTCTTGCACGGGGTGAATGCCGGCACGTATGCGCTTCACGCGGCGGCGCCCGGGTACGAGACGATATCGCAACGCACCGTCACCGTCGACGCTTCTAACTCGAAACTCGAGATCGCAATGTCGGCGGCGACGAACAACTCGCTCACGGTCATCGGCACCGTGCAAGCGTCGGCCGGCGAAACGGTCTCGACGGCGTCGGCACCGAGCACTACGCTCAACGCACAGAGCGCCGCCGCGGGAGGCGTCACGGCGGTCTCTTCGATGGTCTGGCCTCAGTTATCGGTGACGCCGGTACTTCCGCTCGGCGGCGGCAGCAACGCGACGGAGACTTTCGCAGTGCGAGGACCCGACCCGACCGAAACGCTGGTCGACATCGACGGGCATCAAATGAACAACGGCAATACGGGCGACTTCGACCTCTCGTTGCTCGATCCGGCGGCGCTGCAGGACGTTCAGGTGCTGTACGGCATCGCGCCGTCGTCGCTCATCGGACCGAACACGATCGGCGGCGGCATCAACATCCTCACGTTAGAGCCGACGATCGCGCCGCACTCGCTCCTGCGATTCTTCGGCGGCTCGTATGGAACGTTCGGCGAAACCGTTCAAACCACTGGAACCGACGATCGTTTGGGCTATGCCGTTTCGTTTCACGCGACGAGCTCCGGGGGATCGGTAAATCAGAGTATCCTCGCGCCTCCGCCCGGCGGAGCCTCCGCCGGGGGCGACGCACGGCCGTTGGACGGTAGCGACGAAACGCTGCAGAGCGTCGGCAGCAGCTCGAACGGCAACTCGATCTTGACGAAGCTGCGTTACCAACTCGGCGGTCCGACCGGTTACGGCTACGTCCAGTTCGACTATCGGAACGAGAACGTCAGCAAAGACGAATCGGCGCTGCTGACCAACTACACGCCGGCCGGCTTCAGCGGCGGTGGCGGCGACGCGGTTGCGCGCGGCGGCACCCTCTCTCCGTTCGACGACAACGCCACGGGCAGCGGATACCAAAGCTTCGCCGGCACGTGGCTCGGCGCCCATCAGTCGAACTACGGTCTCGACGCGCAGATCCCGCTCGGCAACGAGCAGCTCGACGGCGCGCCTGCGACGCTCGTGCAGTTCAGCCATCTCACTACGCTCGCATCGCAATCGGTCGCCGGTCCGGGAGCCGAGACCCAGCAGTACCTCTACAATCAACACGACTCGCTCGGTGACGATTGGCTCGAGCTCGACCACCATTTCACGAGCGGGGTGCTCTCGTTCAAGTACGATCTCGGAACCGAGAACCTCACCACGAACTACGTCCAAGGGCAGGTCGTCGCGGAAGCCCAGCCGATCGGCGGGCCGTTCGGACCGAGCCCGCAGACGATCGTGCCGGCCGGCATTCTTCCCAGCGCCGTCCCGCCGGTCCAAACGCTCCCGCTCTCGCAAACGCAGCGCTCGGCGGTGCTGCGCTATAATGGCGATCCGTCGAGCCACATCCACTATTCGCTCGCCGCGTACCAGAGCAACTTCAGCTCCTTCGGGACGAGCTTCGATCCGCGCGCGGGCTTCGTTTGGACTCCGACTGGAAATACCGCGGTGCGCGCCTCCGTCGGCACGACCTTCCAAACGCCGCAGCTCTCCGAGCTCGTCGTTCCGCCGGCGGCGGATCGCGTCCCGGTCGGCGGCGTTATTTACACGGGTAATCCGAATCTGCAGCCCGACCACGCGACCGAGTACGACATCGGTATGGAACAGATCTTCGGAACGGCGCGGGACCCGCTCCACCTCTCGATGGATCTCTATCAAACCAATCTGCGCGCGCCATCGAGTCAGCTCAACGTGATCCCGATTCCGCATTGTCAGACGAAACGCAATCCGGTGGCGTGCCCGATCAGTATGCCGGTCAACGCCGGAAACGGGGTCTATCGCGGCATCGATGTTCATGCCGATCAACAGCTCGGGCGCGACATGCACCTGCGCGCCGGATGGGACGTCGACAGCTCGTTCCTCACCGTGATCCCGGTCTCGATTCAAGACGGCACGCTGGCAGCCGGCGAACAGACACTCGGCCAGCCGCTCCACAAAGCCTATCTCGCGCTCGAAGCTGAGCCGCCGCTCGGCTTGAACTACGGTGCGGAACTCGACTACGAAGGCTGGTACAACGAGCTGAACCGCTCGCCGTACGCCACGCTCAACGCGCACGTGGCATACCGGCATGCTGGATTCGAGTACGGGCTCTACGGAACGAATCTCACGAACGTCTATGCAAATCCGTTCACCGTGATCGGCGGCGGGTTCGTCTACGGGGGCACCCCGGGCCAACCAGTGATTCCCACCGACGCCCTAATCTTGCAAGGCGCGCAAGTCACCTTCGTCGTTACTCGATTGATTTGACGCTGGAGGAAGCTCGTGCCAGACGAAACGATCAAAGTCACATTTCAAATCAGACCGGCGGCAAAGGCGAGGCTCGCGTCGTTGAAACGGCGGCTGCTCGACGAGGGATACCGAGAATCGGAATCGAGCCTCGTCGAGCGGCTTCTCTCGCCAGGCTTCATTGATGCACTCGAAGCCAACGTCAAGCAGGTTCCGAGGGTACATTTGAGTTGACGACGGCGCGGGGCTCGAGCGGTCCTCCCGTTCGCGTCGGCCTTGGCACGCTGGGGCTGCTGGCGCTCTGCGCTGCCGCCGGTGCCGCCGCGCTCGCGCACTACGTTATCGACATCGTCGGAGATTACGCGCTTCCGCACGACACCTACGACGACGTCATTCACTCGTCGCGCGGGCTGGTCTCTGGGATCGCCCTCGTGCTTGCGATCGTTCTCGCTTCGCGCGGCTTGCGCGTTTGCTGCGAGCTGGCGGCCTCATGGCGAGGGCGTCTCCGAACGAGGACGCTCGATCCGAAAGCGAGCATGGCGTTCGCTCTCATTTCCACGATTGCGACGGCCTGCTTCGTTCCGGCGATGGAATGCTTGGACGGCCGCCTTGCCGGCGCACCGATAACGACGCTTGGCGATGCGTTCGGCGGGTCGCTCGCGCTCGGCCTCGGCTTGACGCTGCTCTGTGCCGCGGCGATCGGCGCCTTGGTTTACGCCATCGCGCGCTGGCTCATTTCGTATCGCGACGCGATCGCCACGATCATCGGAACGCTCTTGCGCCGATCCTCCGGCGCGCCCAGGCTCTGCGGCCGGGACTTCTGGCGTCAGGTTTTGACGCCGCGGCGTCGCCGGACGCCGCACGCACTTCGACTCTGCAAACGCGGACCTCCGAATGGTGGCCTCAACCACGGTCATCACTTTCTGCAGTCTACTGAAGGAGATTCGCGTGAATTTTGCTTTTATTCGCGTTACGCGGGCGTTAATCGCGCTCGTGATAACGCTAAGCTTCGCCGCCCCAGTATGCGCGGCGCCACCGCCTATTGCGCCCCAAGGTAGCATCGTTGGCACGGTCGTGGATGCCGCGAACGGCGTCGCGATTCCCGGCGTGCGCGTCGTGATCATCGGCACGAGCCGCGACACGGTCACCGATTCCGCCGGCCACTTTAAGTTCGACTCTGTTCCGGTCGGCCACTATAAGCTGTCATTGACCTGCACCAATTATCAGCCTGCCGTATCGGAGGCGATCGCGGTTGGCGGCGCAACCATCATCGCCACGCTGTCGATGCACAAAGGCACCGGCAACCTCACCGTCATCGCGGAGACCTCGGCACGTGCGAGCGATTCGCTCCAGCAGTCGAGTACGTTCACCAAGACGGTCAATACAGAGGAGCTCGAACGCCAAGGCATTACCCGCGTGGCCGACGCGCTGCGAACGCTGCCCGGCGTCAACAACGGAATCACCGGCGATACCGCGTCGCTTGCCGACGACATCAATCTGAACATTCGTGGGATCGGCACGCTCGAGACCGAGGCGGCTCTCGACGGACATCCGATCGGGTACGGGGTCAAGGGCGGCTACAACTATAACCTCTCGCCCGACTACGGACTCCGCAATGCCACGGTCATGTACGGATCGGCGAGCGATCTCGTCGGAGTCGACGCGATCGGCGGCGTCATCAACTTCCAGACCTTCGATCCGACGCCGCAATTGCAGACCGCCGTAACGCAAGGATATGGCACGTTCCAGCAGCTCTCGACGAGCTTGCGCTCCACCGGAACGATCGGTCACCTCGGTTTCGCGGTCGCGTACGGCGTCGGATATCTCAACGGGCCGTTTCGCAACGCCAACTTCTACCAGCCCGGAGCGGCCTTCGACCAATCGGTCCTGTCGGGGCCGGTCTACAATCTCGGCGTCTATACCGACAGCTCCGACACTACGACGCGCGCCGGCTTGGTGAAGCTGCGGTACGACTTCGATCCCCGCAGCAGCGTGACGTACACGATGTACAGCAGCTCGCGCTGGGAGAACAAGACCGGCAACGGAGACGGCGACTTTCTTCCGTACACCACGGCGCTCGCTCGCGGGAAGCAGCAGCTCGGCGCGTACAATCCCAGCAACCCGAGCGAATATAAGTGTCCGAACGGGACGTTCCCCGCAACCAACGCGCTCGGCGCGCTCAACGGGTTCGGTCCGAACGGCCAACCCGACGGCGGCATTACCTGTCAAACGCCGAGCCAGTACGCCGATTTCAACTCCGGCTGGCAGGGCGCTGGTCCATCGTGGCAGGCCTTTCATCTCAACGACAACAGCTTGACCTACGCATACCAAGGCGACAACTCGATCATCAAGGCGACGTTCTATAACAGCCTCTACGACAATCCGTGGGATCGTACGTTTCAACTACCGTTCTACACCTATCCCGGCTCGAACGCGTCCTGGCGCGATACCGGCGTCAACGAAAGCGGCCTGCTCGTCGGCGACGAGTTCCCGGGGCCGAACAGCGACTTCGAGATCGGTACGTCGTACATGAACAACGCCTACTTCTTGACGACGAACGCGAACCACGGCAGCGGCGTGAGCAGCACGTCGTCCTTTCCGTACGCGTGGGAGCAAGGGTACTTTGCCCGGTACGTCTACCACGCGCCGAACTCACCGCTTGCGGGCTACGCCAACCTCTGGCAGAAGCACGCCAGCGCGACGAACTCGACCTACCTGGACTCGCGCTTCTCGGTCGTCGACCGGGCGACGTCGCACGATGTGGTCCGTTTCTCAGTCGGAAACACGACGACACAGCCGAGCCAGGACATGTTGAACAAGTCGTACGTCCCCAACGACGACATCATTGGAGCGGGCGGCGGTGCCGCGGTCACCTGTGACGGCTTGAACTCGGTCGGAACCGCTCCGTCATCGTTGCTCCAGCCGGAGCAAGGCGTCGACGAGGAGCTCTCGTACACGCATCGCTGGTACGGCGACTCGACGAGTCAGCTTCTCCTCTATAACACCAATATCTACAATAAGCTCTATTCGACGATCGTTCCGCTCAGCCAAACCGGCACGAGCTTTATTCCGCCGGAGTTGCTCGCGCAGTTCGTTCAAGTGGTCGGGGCAAAGTGCGGCGTGGCCGTCGCGCCTTCGCTGCTCGGTTCTACCGGTAACTTTAACGTCGGAACGATGCGAGCAAAGGGCTGGGATTTCAGCGGCCGTCTGCGAGCAAGCCGTAACTTCTACTTCGACTACGACTATGCGTTGACGTCGACGACCCTGCTCGGCGCCAACGAACAACTCATTCAGGACAACGTTACGCTCATTCCGGGCTCGCAGATCGCACGCGTCCCGCTGCACACCGCGAATCTCGCGGCCGACTACACGTTCAACCACGGGCTCGATCTGCGCTACGGGATGTACTTCGTCTCCGCGGGCAATACAAAGTCGCTGCCTGCCTACAACTACAGCGACTTCAGCGCGGCCTACCCCGTGAAGAACGGCGTCATCACCGCGACCGTCCTCAATCTCTGGAACCAATGGGCCTCGATTGCCGGGTTGATCGGTGAGGGTGTTCCCTTGCCGCTCAATCAGTACGCGACGACCTCGAAGTACACGCCCTATATCGGTACGGCGGCGACCGAACAGTTCGGCCTGCCGTTCCGTACCATCTACTTCAGCTACCAGGTCCTGGTTGGACCGCATTAGGCAGAGCCGTAGCGAGCGCCGGTCCTATCGAGTTCCGGCGCTCGCGAATCCCTCATTGAAGGAAAGGTCACGTCATGTTCAGGTTCGCTATTATTTTCACGCTCGCGCTCTCTCCGTTCGTCGCGTCCGCGGCGACGACGACCGTTTGGGAAGCCGACCTCAACCACTGCCGCGCCGAGTTCACGGTTTCACACATGGTCGTCTCGAAGGTTTGGGGACACATCCCCATCCGCGAACTGACGGTCGTTAATACCGGTCGTACGCCGGTGCCGCAGCGGATCGACGCGCTTCTCGACGTCAGCCACGAAGACACGGACAATCGCGACCGCGATGCCGATCTTCGATCGCCGACGTACTTCGACGTTGCGAAGTACCCGACGCTGTCGTTTCGCTCGACCTCAATTACCGCAAAGGACAACACAAATTTCACCGTCACCGGCGACTTGACGATCAAGAACGTCACCAAGCCGGTCTCGTTTCCGGCGCAAGTCGTGGGCATCATTCCCGAAGGAAAGGGATGGCGCGTCGGTTACAGCGGCCAGCTGACCATCGACCGCCGCGACTGGGGAATCGTGGATGCCCGTCTTACGCCTGCCGGCGTGCTGCTCGTCGGTGATACGGTCAACATCGGTCTAACCGCGGAGATCGTTACGAACGATCCGTGGCTACGCGCGAAAACCTAACCCTGTTGCCAACCGTCCTTAAAAGGAGCCCCGCAATGAAGAACGCTCTTCTTGCCTTCGCATTCCTCCTCGCGAGCGCCGCCGCGTTTGCGATCGGAGACGTGACCGCCGCCAGGAGCGCCGCTAACGATATCAGCTCGGCCCTGGGTCAAGACCCGAAGACGGGGTTGCCATACCTCCGCGTCTTCGTGGTAAATGCCGCGACCGCGCGCACTGGCGACGCGGCGCTTTCCGCCGACGGCGCTCCCACAGCCCACACCGCATTGCTCGCCGACGGCGAATCGTTTCCCATCAACGGCACGTTGACATCGGCCGCTGCGGTCGACCGCCCGTGCGATCTCATCATCTTCGAGAACGGGCAGAGCCGGATAATTCTCACGAGTCCCTCGGGGACGGCGCTCAAGGATCTGGCGGTCAACGGCACCGTCTCGGCTTCGGGAAATCCGCTGGGTTACACGTGCTCCGTCGAGCTCAAGTACACGACCCCGTAAAGAGTCGTTCCGCACAAGCGGATTTTAGAAGAGCATCGTCTGAAAATCGCCGACGTGCTCGAAGCCGACGCGGCGATAGAGCGCGATCGCCGCGTCGTTGAAATCGTTGACGTAGAGCGATAGCGTCGGCGAAACGTCGAGCAGGCGGTCGCAGAGTGCGGCGAGCGAGATCGTTGCCAGGCCTTGGCCTCGTAACTCGGGTGGCGTCCAAATGCCTTGCAGCTGAATCGTCTTCGCGCACCACGGGCCGACGTTGCAGAAGAAACAGATGCGGTCGTTTGCGACGCCCACCCACCAGAGCTTGCGCTCGATCATCTGACGGATCCCGGCGCCGAACTCCGGGGCGCCGCGCCGCGGGTCGTACGCGAGCTCCTGGCGGATCATCTCCGCCGAACCTTCGGCGACGGCTCTCCATTCGTCGAGCTTCGCGTGGCGTACGGTGATGCCGCGACGCTCGTATCCGCGCAGACGCGGGCGATCGACCACCATCACGAGTTGGCGATCGCGGACGAGGCGCGGCGGGGCGTGCCACGAGGCCACCGCCTCCCAGTATTCGCGCACCGTTTCGCGCGGCCCGACGATCATGCGCTCGCCGCGCCGGCGCTTGGCGTACTCGCCGAACTCATCGATCGTGGCCGGTTCGGCGGCGAGCACGAGCTGACGTCCCCAATAGGCGACGCCGAGAACGTTTCCGTCTTCGATCGCAACGGCGAGGTGCTTGCCATCGGCGGATGAACGATCGTGCAAGAGCACGTGGCTGAGAAAGACGTTGAGATACGGCGAGCGCGCGAGATACTCCAATGCCGGTGTGTGCGTCGCGCTCGAAATGGGTTCGATCACGGGTTCGTGAAGGCCGCGTCCATCAACGGTTTGCCGCTCGGGTCTTTGCTGCCGCCCTCCGGCTCGAGCGTAACGGAGACGTCGGCGGTCGTTCGCGCATCGGCCGAGAGAACGATCAAAGCGACGCCTCGCGCATCGGGCACGAAGGTCGACGAGGCGAGCGCTTTCGTAGCGCCCTTCGCGGTCGTCCACGCTTGGTAGACCTTGCCGTGGGGCGGCTCCGGCAGCGCGCGCAGCGCGAGATAGATTCGGCTGCCGTGGGTCACGGCTTCGCCTTCGCCGAGCTGGTAATGCCGTGCGTGCGTGTCGAGCACGTCGAGGAGGGCGGTGCGCTCGCCGGCAAGGTTTCGCGCGAGCGCCGTCGAGCGCTCGGAGAGATTCGCGAGCTCGCGCTGTTGCTGTTTGATTTGGCCGAGCAGCGAAATGTTGGCGATCGATGAGATCAACGCGATCGCAAAGCACGCTGCCGCGACCAGATATACAGGCCATGCCGTCGCCGGCTTCATCCGAAGTATCTTCCCACGGCGCATTCGAGGCCCTTCGCCGGGGCGCGTCGTAAGTCTGCGCCCATGGAACCGCTCGAAGCGCTGCGCGCAAAGATTTCCGGTTTTCCCGGCTACGGCGGCGAACTCGAGCGGCGGCGTGCCGACGAATACGTTCGTGCATACCTTGGAGAAGCGCTAGCCGGCTTGGGCGCGCGAGCCTCGCTTGCGCCCGAACTACGCCAGCGTCTCGACGAGTTGACGCTGCGGGTCGCCTTCGCCGATCAACGGGCCTTTGCGGAGCACCGCGGCGCGGCCGAAGAAGAGGGCGGCAATGGCGCGGTGGCGCGAGCCGATGCCGCGACCGTCGCGCTCGCCGATCGCGCAAACGGCGTCGATGCCGGTTCCGCGCCGGGCTTTCTCGATGAGGTCACGGCGCTGCTCGACGAGCGCGAATCGGCGATGCGGGCGGCTGCACTGAAGACGGCCTAGTGCTGCTCGCGGCCGCGGCAACGTTGCTGCATCTGATCCCCCGTCCGCTTTACGTCGAAAATTTACCGTGCGCGTCGCGCGTGGAGAGCGTGCCGCGCAGCGTTTCCTGGGACTTCGACCCCGCGGCGCGCGAAGAGCTCGACGAACGCTGGCGCGCCCTGCGCATCGGCGCGATTCGCATCGTTGCGTCGCGTGACGCGGCGATCTCGGTGCATCGCGACGCGTCGCTGCCCCCACAAGCCTATCGTCTTACGGTCAACGCCGGCCACGCCGCGATCGAAAGCTCCGATACGGCCGGCGCATTCTACGCGGCAATGACGCTCGCGCAACTGCCGGTACGTGCGAATGCAACGTGGTCGATACCCTGCCTGCGCATCGAGGACCGGCCGGCGTTGCAGTGGCGAATTCTCTCCGACGACGTATCGCGCGGACCGCTCCCGACGATGCAGTACTTCGAAGAGCGGATTCGCACGACCGCCGCATTCAAGATGAATGGCTACTCGCCGTATATGGAGCACGTTTTCCTTAGCCCGACCGATCCGCTGCCCGCTCCGCTCGACGGCATCACGCCGGCCCAACTCCATGCGCTCTCGGCGTACGCGGCGCATTTTCACGTGGCACTGATTCCGGAGCAGCAGAGCTTCGCGCATATGCACAACACGTTGCGCGTCGAGCAGTACGCCGGCGCCGCCGAGCTGCCGCACGGCTTTCTCCTGGCGCCGAACGTGGCGCTTTCGATGGAGTACCTCGAACGCATCGTCTCTGCGGAGCTGGCCGCGGTCGGTCGTCCGCCCTTCTTTCACATCGGCTCCGACGAGACCGCGACGCTCGGTCTCGGCCAGACGCAGGCGTACGTCGCGCAGCGTGGCCGCTCCCAGGCCTACGCCGACCACATCGTCGCGATGAACCGTCTGATCGCTCCCTCGGGTGCGCGGATCATGCTCTGGGACGACGGCATCGAGAGCGATCCGGGCATCATGAAGCTGATTCCGAAGAGCGCGGTCATCGTCAACTGGCATTACGGCAACGAGGCGACGTTCGAGCCGTACATTCAAACGATCGCGCGCGGTGGCTTCGAGCAAATGGTAGCGCCGGGGGCGAGCAACTGGAACGAGATCTTTCCCGCAATCGACACGGCGATTGCGAACGAGCGCCGTTTCGTAAACGAAGGGAAGGCGGCGCGCGTCCTTGGACTCTTTCAGACCGTTTGGCACGACGATGGTGAGACGCTCTACGAAGCGGCGTGGTATCCGGTAATCTATGCTGCCGCCGCGGCGTGGCAGCCCGGCGACGTCGCGCCGGAGGCCTTCGCCCAGGACTTTCCAAGCGCGTTCTTCGGCGTCGACAACGCATCGTTTAGCGCCGATACCGTCGCTCTCGGCGGCGTGCTGCGCGACCTCGAGCCGGCCGGGTACACCTACGGCCAAACCGACGCGCTCTTCTGGGCCGATCCGTTCGACCCGGCGGCCGCGGGCCAAGCCACCGGCGTCGATCTGCGCGCGGTGCGGCTTGCCGCGGAGCGCGTCGAGCAGAATCGTTACTTTAGCATTCCGCCGCTGCACGCAAACGCCGCGTTTGTGGTATTTCTGGCGGCGAGGCGGTACGACGCGCTCGGGCGCAAGTTTCAGATCGGGTCGGAAGTGCGCGCCATGTACGCCGACGCAGTCACACACGCGGCGACGGACCCCGACCGCACCGAGCGCGATCTCTTCTGGTGCAAGTATTGGATGTGGGAACTACGCGATGCCTATGAAGAACTCGCGCCGCTTTACGAGCGCGCGTGGCGTTACGAGAGTCGCGCCGGCCACTTGGCGAGCAACCTCGAGCGTTATCACCTCGCCGCGCAACGTGCGATCGCGTATGCCGACGCGTTCTATCGCGTAACGCGGGAGTACGTGAAGACGAAAACCCTTCCGCCGTTCGAGAGCGTCGTTCCGCCGGTCATTTCGGCGCCACGCTGACGACTGCGCCGGTAGGTCTGGCGAAGCCCGTCATGGTCTTGACGGGCCTGCCTCCGGCGGGATAAGCGTAGAACGCGACGTCGCCCTTCCCGTACGGGGCGGAGTTAGGAACGATCAACTGGTCGCCCTCGAGCCATATATTCGAGACGTTAGCCGCGTTCTCGAGCATTGCTTTTCCCGCAAGCCGGCCTTTGTGACGGAGAATTTTGAATCGATAGAGATACTCGGCACCGTCGCTTAGCACAACGTCCGTACCGTCCCACTGCACGCCCGCGGTAGCACTCGGTATCGTTGCGGTTGCGCCAAGCGAAACGGTAAAGACGTCGCCTATTCGTGAGAGTTCGCCAAATACGAAGCCCTTCGAGTCGCCAAAGCCCGTAACGAAGAGATTGCCGCGATCGTCGTAGACGCAATCGATGGCCTGGCCAACGCTGGGAGGAGCTCCGTACATTTTGGGTATGCCTGAAGCGTTCGGGTAAACGTAGAGAGCGGGTGGGTACGAGTTCGTAACCGCGAGATTTCCTGACGATGGATCGACCGCGCACGATTCGGGATTCTCGTCGGGATAGTTCAACATCCGGATCGGCATGGTGCCGCCGTGCGCATATTCTGCGATTGTCTTGAGCTCCACGAAGAAAACGTCGCCGTTGGTGGGATTCGTACACATGCCTAGCACGAAGGGCGTCGGCTTGATCGTCCCCACGAGCTTGGTTTTGGGATAGCCATAGATGCGCACGAGCGGCGGGTCGGAGACGTAGAGCAGGTCCTCGTTCTTCGCGCCACGCTGCATCTTCGAATCTTCGCTTCGTGAATCGCTGCTGCGCTCGCTAACGGCGGCGCCGAACGGCTCGTTGATGAAGTTGCTGTTCGTGTAGTGTTTGCTCGGACGACCGCCGGCGGGATACGGCCACTCGTCGATGCTAGGCTCCTGGCTTCCGCACCCGGTCGGGTTATTGCCCCCGAGCAGCAGCGTGCCGCCGTCGGGATCGATCGCTCCCTGCACGAGATCGCAGAGCGGGCTTCCATTGGAGAGCAGCGGTTTGGTCGAGCCGATTACGCGGCCGCTCTCGCCCGAAATCGAGACCTTGTAGATGCAGCTCGTGTTCGAGCCGGTGCAATGCGGGTCGCCGACCGCGAGATATTTGCCCGGCGCGTACCAGGCAATCATCCCGGGAGCGTTGATCGTCACGCCGGAAATCTTCACCTCGGAAAGCGTGTCGTCACCGTCTCGTCCTCGGCAGAGATGGAAGTGACCGGCGTCGTCTTCTCCGTCGACGAAAATGTCACCGTGAGGATCGTAACCGACGAAGTAATAGGCGGTCAGCGCCGTGCAGCGCAGCCATCGGGCATATCCGGATGCACCCCCGGGATAGAGCGAGACCATGCCGGGCTGGCTGTTGCCCTGGATGTTTCCGATCGCCAGGTCGCCGTTGCGCGGATTCACGGCACACCCGGCGGGATAGGCGTCAAAATCGCTGACCGTACGCAGGATTTTGCCCGCGTGCGAAAGCTCGATCGCCTCGAACGGATAGAGTTGCGTCACCACGTAGACGTCGCCGCTGGAATCGGAGCACATGCCCACGCCGCCTTCGATGCCCGTGATCACGCCTTTGCGCTTCAGATCCGGCAGCGAGAACATTTCGACGCTGTCGTAACCGGGGTCCGACTCGAAGAGCAGCTCGGGCGCCTGTTTTGCATCCGGCGAGATCCACGACGTGCGGCGCGCGGGAATGCGGAGCGTGCCGCTCGCCGCGTTAAGGCCGAGCTGCGACGGCCCCCCGCAGCCGGCAGAAGCGCTCAGGGCGAGCAGCCCGAGCATGGCCAGAACGAACGGGAATCGTTTCACGAGCCTGCTCCTTCAAACGTCCTATTTCGCTGCGGAGCAGGGTAAACCGGCCAAGCCAACCTTAATTGGCGTGAAGGATGAGCGCCGCGCTGATTCTTTTCGTCTTCGCCGTCTTTGCCGTGCTGATGTACCTGCGGTGGGTGCCTGCGCTCGTCGCCGTTCCCGCGATGGCCATGCTGATGCCGATCGTCGCCGGCGTGCCGGCCTGGAAACTCGGTGGGATCGTTACCGGCGGCGCGGTGCAGCTCGCTCCCGTCTACGTCGCCGTGATCTTTGGCGCGTTGCTCGGTCGTGTGACGATCGAGACGGGTATCGCACGGGCGATCGTCGATCTCGCCGCCGAGTACGGTGGCGAGCAGCCGCTCTTACTCTCCCTGGGCTTCTGCGCGATCGTCGCCGTGCTCTTCGTTTCGCTTTCAGGTCTGGGCGGCATCATCATGGTCGGTTCGATCGTGCTGCCGATCATGATGACCGCGGGCGTTCCGCGAACGATCGCCGCGACGCTCTTTCTGATGGGATTTGCGCTCGGATTCATTTTTAACATCGCAAACTGGACGTTCTACACGAAGTATTTCGGGGTGGCGCCGCAGGAGCTGATTCGCTATGCGATCGTGCTGGCGATCGTCGATGCCGTCGCGCTCGTAATCTACGCCGCGATCTCGCTCCGGCGCGAGCGCGCCTACGCGACCTGGGCGGTTCCCGCCGAACCCCAAGAGCGTGCGCGTGTGCCGGCGATCGCGCTGATCACGCCGTTGCTTCCGCTCGTGCTCTACTACGCGATGCACATGGAGGCGGCGCCGGCTTTTCTCGTCGCGGCGATCTTCGGTGCAATCATCACGCATCCCAGCGAGGCCGTACAGTGCCTCGTTGCGGCAGCGATTCGCGGCGTCGAAGACGTTGCTCCCGCGGTCTTGCTCTTCATGGGCATCGGGATGCTGCTCGTCGCAACGAGCGAACCGCAGCTCACCGCGGCGCTGCAGCCGCTCGTCGGCGGAGGATGGCTGCGCAACCCGGTTGCGTTCGTGCTGCTCTTCGGCCTCGCCAGCCCGCTCGTGCTCTATCGCGGACCGCTCAACCCGTTCGGGGTAGGAATCGCTATCTTCACCGCGCTCCTAGCCGCGCACGTCTTGCCGCCGGTCGTCATCGTCGCGGCGATCATGGCGGTCGTTCAAGTGCAGAACGTCTGCGACCCGACGAATACGGCGAACGTGTGGATCGCCAACTTTACCGGCGTGCCGATCGACGCGATCACGAAGCGTACGCTCCCCTATCAGATGGGCGTCGCGATTGTCGCGACCATCGCGGTCGTCGTCGCCGCGCCGGCGCTCTTTGGCGTCCGTCCCTTCGCCGCGATCGCGTCGGCCGCGGCGGCGGCCGAGACGCTGCCGGGACTCGACGCATCTCCCGCGGCGCGCAACCGCGTCGCCATCGACGACGACGGTACGCCCCTGGGGCGCGCGGCGGCCGATACCGTCGGCGCCGCCCTCGCCGGCGGGCCGCTGCAGACGTTTCACGCACGGGAAGACCCCAACGGCAGCGATTGCGCGCAGAAACGATATGCTGCATACGTATACGTCGCCGCTACGACGTTTTCGCTGACCGAGGGCGACGATCTCGACGTCGGCCTGCGCCTGCAAGATTGCGGAGGCTGGATCGTCTCGGAGTGGCACGATCACGAGATCGTCCCGCCCCCGCCCGACGGCGGCGCGGCGCGCACGCTCGCAGCCGAAGGCGTCGCTCGACTGCGCGCGTGGGCGCGCAGCGATCCCGCGCGCAGCACCAATCTCTTCAACACCGGGGTTGCCGCTCGCGCGGGCGACAAGCCGACGTATTTCTATGCGTTCTTTCGCGGCGCGGACGGCAATCTGCGCGCCTACGTTCGCGCGGGCGGCCCGGCCTACGTTGCGGGTCTGCGTTCGGGAGACGTCATCGAAGATATCGACGGGCTACCGTGGTGGCAGTACGGCACGTTTGTGTCGGAGCGGCTGGCCTATGACGGTAAACCGCACGTATTTGAGATCGTGCGGGGAAACCGGCAGATCGAGATTCGGCTCGGCGCGCCGTTTACGGCATGAAGTCGACGGAGCGTTTCAGCGCGCGCGCGCAAGCATACGCGGCATTTCGCCCGACCTATCCGAGTGGCGCGATCGACGCGGCGCTCGATGGGCTGGGCGATCCGCGCCGGCTTACGATCGCCGACGTCGGCGCGGGCACCGGAATCTCGTCGCGGCTCTTCGCGCAGCGCGGTGCGGCGGTCATCGCAATCGAGCCCAATGCGAAGATGCGCGGCGCGGCCGACGCGCACGAACGCGTCACCTGGTGCGAGGGTACGGGCGAGCAGACCGGGCTTCCCGACGCGAGCGTCGACGCGATCGTTGCGTGTCAGGCGTTTCATTGGTTCGCGACGCCGCAAGCATTGCGCGAATTTCGTCGCGTGGCGCGCCGCCGCGCGGTCGTTCTCCAATACGAACGCGACGAGCGTGACGGCTTCACGAAGGCGTATGGCGATATCGTGCGCGCCTACGCTACCGACGACACCGAGGATCTGCGCCGCCGCGCGCTCGAGTTTTTTGCCGCCTTCCCGAACGTACGCGTTACGATCGGCGAGCATCTCTCGCGCCAGCGTCTCGACCGCGAGGCGCTGCTCGGGCGAGCCGCCTCGGCGTCGTATCTGCCGTCGTCGGGTCCGCAGCATGAGCGCCTGCGCGACGACCTGCGCGCGATCTTCGAGCGGTACGAACGCGGCGGGCACGTCGATCTGGCGATGGTGACGTACGCGGCCGTCGCCGACTGGTAGCGTGGAACGAGCGCCGGAGCACCGCATTCGGGTCGGGATCGACGTCGGCGGCACGTTTACCGACGTCGTCGCGATCGACGCCGCGACGCGCGAGCTGATCGCTAGGGTAAAAGTTCCGACGACGCACGATGCGCCGGGCGGCGTTGCCGAAGGGATCGTCGCGGGCATCGCGCGTCTACTCGGCGATGCCGCAATCGATGCGGAACGCATCGATTTCATCGCGCACTCGACCACCCAGGCGACGAACGCGCTCCTCGAGGGTGATCTCGCTCGCGTCGGCGTGATCGGTCTACTCGACGGGCTGGGATGGCTCTCGAAGCGCCAGATGCGTTTCGGAGTGGTACCATTGCCCGGTGCGGCTCCCTTCGCGCCGGAGTTTGCTTTTGCGTCCGCGAGCGACGAGGCATCGGTGCGCGCGAGCGTCGATGGTTTGATCGCCGGCGGCGCGCAGGCGATTGCGGCGAGCGAGAGTTTCGGCGTCGACCGGCCCGCGGCCGAGTCGCTCGCGGTCCGATACGCTCGGACGCGCGGCGTCGATGCAACGAGCGGTCACGACGTGAGCGCCGCCTACGGGCTGCGTGCGCGCACGCGAACTGCCGCGCTCAATGCGGCGATTCTGCCAAAGATGGTTCGTACCGCACGCCTCACGGCGACGGCAGTCGAGCGCGCGGCGATTCCCGCGCCGTTGATGGTGATGCGCAGCGACGGCGGCGTGATGGACGTGCGCGAGATCGAGCGGCGGCCGATCTTGACGCTGCTCTCGGGACCGGCCGCGGGGATCGCGGGCGCGCTGCTCTACGAACGCTTGAGCGAGGGGATATTCATCGAAGTCGGCGGCACCAGCTCCGATTGCTCGGCCATTCGAGCCGGACGGCCGCAGATGCAGCCGGCACGCATCGGCGGCCATCGCACGATGCTGCGCACGCTCGACGTGCGCACGCTTGGGATCGGCGGCGGCAGTCTGTTGCGAGTCGACGGAAACGGCCTGCGCGACGTCGGACCGCGCAGCGCGCACATCGCCGGCTGCGCGTACGCCTCGTTCGTTTCAGTCGAGCAGCTCGACGGGGCGCGCGTCGAACGCCTCGCATCGGTGCCGGAGCAGAAGGCCGAATATGCGGTGCTGATCGCGCGCGATGGGCGCCGGATCGCGCCGACGGTAACCTGCGCGGCGAACGCGCTGCGAACGGTTCCCCAGGGCGCCTTTGCGCAGGGAAACGCCGAGGCTGCGCGACGCGCGTTCGAGCTGCTCGCGGAGCATTTCGGCGGCGATGCGACGGCGTTAGCGCAAGACGCGCTGCGGATGGCGGCGCAGAAGGTCGGCGCCGCGGTCGATCGCCTCATCACCGAGTACGAGCTCGAAGCCGGCACCATCGCGATCGTCGGCGGCGGCGGCGGCGCGGGCGCGCTCGTACCCGCCGTGGCGCAGGCAATGCGGATGCCCTATCGGATCGCCCGCGACGCGGAGGTTATCGCACCGATCGGCGTCGCGCTCGCGCTCGTGCGCGACACCGTCGAGCGCACGATCGTCGCACCGTCGCCGCGCGAGATCGCGCGGATTCGGCGCGAGGCGGCAGACCGCGTCATTGCGGCGGGCGCGGCGCCGGAACGCGTCGAGGTCGAAGTCGAAATCGATACCCAACGCAGCCGCGTGCGGGCGACCGCTTCGGGCGCTACTGCGCTCGTCGAGTCGGCGGTCGCGCTCGCGTCGACCGAAAGAGAGCGGCGCGCCGCCGCCGCCGATTCGATGGGTTGCGCGCCCGACGAGCTCGACGCGGTCGAGTTGACTGCATCGCTGGCGGGCTACCGTCGGCGCCGCTACGTGACGACGGCGTTGGGGCGCCGATGCGCGATCTACGACCTGCACGTCGTCGACGAACGGTCGGCGGTTCGGCTCGCGCTTCGCGATCCCGACGTGACGCTGACGTCCGTCGTCGAGTTAACGGCGCACGTCCGCGGCGCGATAGAACGAGCGACGAGATTCGGCGACGTCGGACGCGCACTTCCAGCACTCTATCTGCTGCGCGGCGGACGTATCGCGGCCTTCGAAGGGTTGACCAGCGCCGATCAGGGTGCCGAGCTCGCGGCCGAAGAGACGCACGGCTGCGATCCCGAAGATCGAATCGCGCTTCTACTCGTCGCTCGCGACGCTTAGTTGGCGTGCGGTTGTCGAACCGCTAAACCTTCGGCCTCCTCGAGGGCCAGCGTGCTCTTGTGGCGGCCATACGAGAAGTAGAGAATCAAGCCGATGACGAGCCACGTGAAGAATCCCAACCACGCGATCGGGACGCCCAATACCACGGGATTGCCGTTCTTGAGGTAGTACATCATCGAAAGCGAACTCACTGCGGCGAGGACGGGTATGACGTATGGGCCGAACGGAACCTTGAACGATCCTTTCAGCTCCGGATGGCGTGCTCGCAGCAACGGCAGCGCCGTTGCGACGAGAATGAAGGCAGCGAACGTTCCCATATTGGCCAAGGACGCGAGTAAGCTCACCGGAAAGAACGCCGCCGCCGCCGCGATGAGCAGGCCGAAGATGATTTGCGAAATCCAAGGCGTGCGCCACGCCGGGTGCAGCTTGGCAAAGACCGGTGGAATAAGGCCATCGCGCGCGACGGCGTAGAATATTCTGGTCTGACCGTACATCGCGACGAGCAACGCGGTCGTCAGCCCACCAATCGCGCCTAGCGAAATAATCACTCCCGCCCAAGCTAAGCCGGCGCGGTCGACCGCGAATGCTACCGGGTAGGCGACGTTGAGAAGGTTAAACGGCACCATTCCGTTGAGGATCGCGACGACAATGATGTAGAGTATCGTGCAGATGATCAGGCTCACGATGATGCCGAACGGAAGGTCGCGGCCGGGATTGCGAGCCTCTTCCGCGGTCGTCGATACGGCATCGAAGCCGAGGTAGGCGAAGAACATAAACGCCGCGCCGCCGAACACGCCGCTCCAGCCGAACGGAAAGAATCCGCCCGCTCCGGTCGCCGGCCCCGCCGGCAAATGGTAGTTTGCGGCATCGATGCGCCCCACGCCGATGGCGATAAAAAAGAGAACGACCGCGACTTTGATCGCGACAATGATCGAGTTGACCGTTCCGGATTCGCGCGTTCCCTTTACCAGCAGCGCGGTGATGACCAGAATAATTGCGGCGGCCGGCAAGTTGGCGATGCCCGGCGTCGGATCCCAATGACCGTGTTGCCAGGCTTGCGGAATCTCCCAGATGTGGAGCGTGCGAAGAATGTAGCTGAAGTAGCCCGACCAGCCGACGCTGATCGTCGATCCAGCCAGCGCGTATTCGAGCACTAACCCCCAGCCGACGATCCACGCGAAGAACTCGCCGACCGTGGCATACGTGTAGGTATAGGCGCTTCCCGAAATCGGCACTTTACTAGAGACTTCGGCGTAACAGAGCGCGGCAAGACCGGCGACGATGCCGCCGATAACGAATGAAATCGTGAGTGCCGGACCGGCCCGCGTCGCCGATCCTACGCCTGTGAGAACGAAGATGCCCGTGCCGATAATCGCCCCGATGCCCATCGCGGCCAGGCCCCAGGGTCCAAGCGTACGCTTCAAACCGCGCGTTTCATTACCGCCTTCGGCGAGGATTCGCGCGAGCGGCTTAACGCGATTCATCGAGGCTGCGCGAAACCTAGTTGACGCGCGGCTGTCGAATCGCTAAGCCTTCGGCCTCCTCGAGGGCGACAGTGCTCTTGTGGCGGCCGTACGAGAAATAGAAGATCAGCCCCGCACCGAACCAGATCACGAATCCGAGCCAAACGAGCGGGAAGAAGCCCCAAACGAGTGGGTTGCCTTGCTTGAGAAAGTAGATCAAGAAGAGCGCCGTGATTGCCGAGAGCACGGGAATGGCGTACGGGCCGAACGGGACCTTAAACGACCCTCGCAGCTCCGGATGGCGGCTGCGCAAGACCGGCACCGCGACGGAGACGAGGACGAACGCCGCCAGCGTTCCCATATTAGTCAGCGATCCCAGAATGCTGATCGGAAAGAGCGCGCCGGCGGTCGCGATGATAACTCCGAAAAGGATCTGCGAGATCCAGGGTGTGCGCCACGCCGGGTGCAGCTTCACGAAGAGCGATGGAATGAGACCGTCGCGCGACATCGCGTAAAATATGCGGGTTTGCCCGTACATCATAACGAGCATGACCGTCGTGAGACCGGCAATGGCGCCGAACGAAATGATGACGCCCGCCCAGGCCAACCCGACGTTGTCGACGGCGAAGGCGACCGGAAAGTTCACGTTGAGCGTATAGAAGGGCACCATGCCGTTGAGTATCGCGACGACGACAATATAAAGAGCCGTGCATATCACGAGGCTGGAGATGATGCCGATTGGGAGATCGCGGGCGGGGTTCTTCGCTTCTTCGGCCGTAGTCGAAACGGCATCGAATCCGATGTATGCGAAGAAGATAAATGCCGCACCGCCGAACATGCCCGCTAAGCCAAACGGGAAGTACCCGCCCAAACCGGTTTGCGGTCCCGGCGGGAGGTGATAGTTCGCCGGATTGATGTGCCCGACCCCGATCGCAATGAAGAAGAGCACCACGGCCACTTTAATGGCTACGATGACGGCATTGACCGTTCCGGACTCCTTCGTTCCGCGAACGAGCAGCGCAGTGATCAGCAGTACGATTGCGGCTGCCGGCAAGTTCGCAATTCCGGGAGTTGCATCCCAATGGCTGTGTTGCCAGGCCGTGGGAATGTCCCAGTTAAAGAGCGTGTGCAGGATAAACGTAAAATAGCCGGACCATCCGACGCTGACCGTTGACGCTCCCAGCGCGTACTCCAGCACCAGACCCCATCCTACGATCCACGCCAGCAACTCGCCCATCGTCGCGTACGTATACGTGTACGCGCTCCCGGAAATCGGAATCTTACTCGAAACCTCGGCGTAACAGAGCGCGGCGAGTGCGCTGACGATTCCGGCGACTACGAAGGAAAGCGTCAGCGACGGGCCGGCGCGCGTGGCCGACGCAACGCCGGTCAGCACGAAGATGCCGGTACCGATGATCGCGCCGATACCCATCGCGGTGAGCGCCCACGGTCCGAGCGAGCGCCTCAGTCCGCCCTTTTCGTCGCTGCCTTCGGCAAGAATTCGCGCGAGCGGCTTTACGCGTTGCATCAGCATGTCGGACCCTCTCTAGCGGAGGAAGCGGATGGCGAAGGGATAGGTATACGTGCGGCCCTCGCTCGCGGCCAGCGTCCCAAGAATAACGAAGAGGACCGAGGCCAAGAGCACGACCAGGCACGCAACGCCGAACGCGATCCAGAGCGTCGCGAGATTGAGGCTCATCGTCGGCGAGCTCGCTTCCGAGAGCGGAACGATGAATCCGAACGTTGCCGCTACCGCAACGATGACGCCCACGATCGTCAAAATGGAGAGCGTGATTTGAAAGTTCAGCGACGCTCTCGCATGCTCGCCTACGAACTCCGACTCGTGTCCCTTGATCAGGTAGACGACGAGCGGTCCGAGCACGTGCCCGAAGGGTATCCCCGCGATGGCAACGAGCGCGCTCAAGTGCGCGGCCATCGCCCAATTCCGTTCCTGCGCGACGACTTGAACTTGCATGGCGGGTTATTTTGGAAGGCGCGGAAATGGCCTGCATGCCCGATTGCGACGTCTTGGTCGTCGGTGGCGGCAACGCCGGTTGCGCAGCGGCAATTGCCGCCGCACGCCACGGCGCTCGCACGCGGCTCGTCGAGCGATACGGCTTTCTCGGTGGTACGGCGACGGCGGCGATGGTCGGCCCCTGGATGACCTTTCACTCCGCCAAGGAGCGCATCGTCGGCGGCATCGCCGAGGAGATGGTCGAGCGTTTGATGCGCAAGGGTGCGTCGCCCGGGCACCTCCACGATTCGTCGGATTACGTGCCGACGATTACGCCGTTCGATCCCGAAGTGCACAAGGCGCTGCTCCTGGAGATGATGCGCGAGGCCGGCGTCGCGCTGCTGCTGCACGGATACTTTCTTACCGCGGAGGTCGACGGTTCGACGGTGACCGGGGCAACGTTCGCGACCGTCGGCGGAATGCGCGGGTATACCGGAACGATCGTGATTGATGCGACCGCCGACGCACTCGTTGCCGCGTCGGCGGGCGTTCCGACGCAGCAGGGCGACGAGCGCGGGCGAGTCCAGCCGGCGACACTGATCTTTCGGCTGAGTCACGTCGACCTCGGTGAGCTCGCGGAGTACGTGCGCGCGAACCCCGACGAGATGCGCAGCTCGCTCCCGCCCTCCGAGCGGACCGCGCAACGGCTCACGGCCGTCGCCGGCCTCTATTCACTCTGGGAGCGCGCGCGCGCCGACGGTATCGTCGACGTTCCGCGCGAGTTCGTCTCGTTTTTCATCTCGCCCTATCCCGACGAGGTGACGGTCAACATGACCCGCGTCGTCGACGTCGATCCGCTCGACCCCGACGACTTGACCCGCGCCGAGGTCGAATCGCGTTTGCAAGCGATGCAGCTTTTCGAATTCTTTCGCGCTCGCGTTCCGGGCTTTCGCAACGCGCGCATCGCCGGAAGCGGTACGCAGGTCGGTATTCGCGAGTCGCGCCGCATCGTCGGGCGTTACACGCTCACGCGCGACGACGTTCTGGGCGCACGTAAATTCGACGACGCCGTGGCGCGCAGTGCCTATCCGATCGACGTGCATAATCCGCGCGGTAGCGGAACGACGACGGAGCGCCTCGCGCCGGGCGAGAGCTACGAGATTCCCTATCGCACGCTGGTGCCGGTCAACCGGGAGCAGCTGCTCGTCGCCGGACGCTGCATCTCGACGACGCACGAGGCGCTCGCCTCGACGCGGCTCACGCCGACCGTAATGACGCTCGGCCAAGCCGCCGGAACCGCAGCGGCGCTTGCCAACGCGCGCGGCGTTCGTGCCGGCGACGTGGATACCCGCGAGCTGCGCACGCAGCTCGTGGCTGACGGAGTCTTGCTGTGAGCCACGCACTCGCACGGGCGCGCGCGTACGGGGTGGCCGTGCGCTTCGACGATTTAGGCGATTGGGGAAGGGACGAGCTGCGGTCGGAGTACGATCCGGCCGTACCGGAAATTCGCCTGAACATCCGCGTCGCCGCGTCGCTCCCGATCGAAGCGCTCGGCGAGTTCGTTGCGCTTGCCGTCGGCCACGAGCTCTATCATCACCGCGAACGGATCGGCGAGGTCAAACCGATCGGCGATCCGCATGCGCGAGAGTCCGCCGCCGCCGATTTTGCGCGCGCGCTCATGGAGCGCTCGACGTGACGCTCGTTGCCGGTATCGACGGCGGACAGAGCTCGACCGTCGCGGTCGTCGGCGACGAAACCGGGCGCATTCTCGGGCGCGGGGTCGCGGGACCCGCCGACGAAGTCGGAGTTGGTCGAGAGTCGACGCGGCTGCGCGACGCGTTGCACGGCGCGCTCGAAGCCGCGGCAAAAGATGCGCAGCTTCGCGCAACCAGCCGCTTCGATGCGATCGTCGCCGGCGTCAGCGGCTTCGACGGACGCGTCTACGGTCATTCGCCGGAGCTTCCGTCGTCGCGCGCGGCGCTGATGCACGATACGCCGATCGCCCACGCCGGCGCGCTCGGCGGCACCGCGGGCGTGATCGTCATCGCCGGAACCGGCTCGGTCGTTTACGGCACCGCTGCGAGCGGCTGGTCGTGCACGCTTGGCGGCTGGGGCTATCTCTTCGGCGACGAGGGGAGTGCGTTTGCAATCGTCCGCGATGCGCTCGCACTTTTAATGCGCGCGCACGACGAGGGCGATGCGTCGTTTGAGGACGAGACGCGCTCCGCGTGCGAGTACTTCGGAGTCTCGTCGCTGCGCCCGCTCGTGCACGCCTTCTATAAAGGAGAGGTTACGCGCGATCGGCTCGCCTCGTTCGCGCCGACTGCGCTGCGCTTCGAGAGTCTTCGACCGATCGTGCAGGGAGGTGCCGGCCGGCTTGCGGCGCTCGTGGCTCGAGCGATCGCGGCGGGCGCCGCGCCGCGCGTTGCCTTCGCCGGCGGCCTCTTCGCCGACGAGGGTTTCGAGCGGACGCTGCGAGCCGCGATACTCTACGAGATTTCGGAGGCGACGATCGTCCCGGCCCGCTACGAACCGGCGTTGGGAGCGCTATTGCTCGCCTATCGCGAGGCCGGGATCGACGTGACGGAGCTGCAGCCGTGAGCCTGCTCGAAAGAATGCGCGGCGGACTGATCGTTTCGGTTCAGGCGTGGCGCGGCTCGGCGCTCGACGATCCGCACGTGATTGCCGCGATGGCTCGCGCTTCCGAGGCGAACGGTGCGGTCGCCCTCCGCGTTGCCGGCAGCGAGCACTTGCGCGCCGTGCGCGCGTCCGTCGCACTTCCGATCGTCGGTTTGATCAAACGCGAGTATCCCGGATTCGAGCCGTACATCACACCGACGCTCGACGAGGTGCGTGAAATCCTCGCTTCGGGCGCCGAAATCGTGGCGTTCGATGCGACGCCGCGCCGCCGGCCCAAAGGGGCCCAACTCGGCGATCTCATCGGGGCGATCCACGCACAGGGACGTCTTGCGCTCGCCGATTGCGCCACCGCCGACGACGCGCGCGCCGCGGCCGGGTTGGGCGCCGACGCTCTTGCGACGACGCTCTGCGGCTACACGGCCGAAACCGCCGGCCATCGGCTGCCCGCGCTCGACCTCGTAGCCGAGTTCGCAACGTTGCCGTGCTTCGCCATCTGCGAGGGCGGCGTCCGGTCTCCCGGCGACGTGCGCGCCGCACTCGACGCCGGGGCCGACGCAGTCGTCGTCGGCAGTGCGATTACCAACGTCGACTGGCTCGTGCGCGAGTTTGCAGGGGCCGCCGATAGAGTTTCTTAAGAGCACGCCGTGTGAGGAGAGCACGTTCCGTTGGTTGAGAATAAAGCGCAGAGCGTCGGGTTTGGCCGCGGATTTTGGACCGCAACGGCGGTGCTGGCAATGCTTTCGATTGCCGCGATCGTCTTCTGGTCGACTTTTCCGCTCGAGACGTATCTGCCGGCGGCGATCGTCACCGCGAGACAAGTCGATCACCTGTTCCGCTTCATGGCGGCGACGGGGAGCGCGCTTTGGATTTTTGTCGCAGGGTACCTGGTCTACTTTGCGATCGCGTTCCGCGTCAAGCCGGACGATCCGCCGGATGCGATCGGACTCCAGGTGCACGACAACCACAAGCTCGAGTTCTGGTGGACGGTCATTCCCACTCTCTTCGTCGTTCTGCTTTCGATCGTGAGCGTCCGGATTTGGTACGAGGTGATGCTCGAGCCGCAGAACGGTCTGGTCGTCGAGGCGATCGGCCACCAGTTCTACTTCTCGTTCCGCTATCCGCAGATCAACGGCGAAGTGACCGACGAGATGCATCTGCCGGTCAACGTGCCGGTGACGCTCAACCTCACCGCGGCCGACGTCATCCACGGATTCTGGGTGCCGGCGATGCGTCTCAAGAACGATACGGTCCCAGGTCTCGTAACCACGATCAAGTTCACGCCGCGCCTGGTCGGGCGCTACCACATCATCTGCACCCAGTTCTGCGGCGTGCTCCACAGCGAGATGGACAAGCAGTACCTCGTGATCGACCAAAAGCCGGTCTTCGATCGGTGGTTCAAGTCTTGGCAGGAGAAGAACGCGCACGTCAGCAACGCGCTGCCCGCGGCAGGCGGTGGCGCGATCGCCCTTCAGGGAGGCAACGCACCGGCCGGTAAGGCGCTCTTCGCCCAAAAGTGCACGGCCTGCCACAAGCTGGCGCCCTTCAATCAAACGCTCGTCGGCCCCGGGCTCGCGAACGTTCTCCACGATCCCGCGCACCCGAACCTGGTCAACGGTCAGCCGGCGACGCCCCAGAACGTGGCCGTGATTCTGCAGAACGGATATACCGGCAGCATGGGAACGATGCCGAATGCGACGGCGAACGGCCTCTCGTCGCAGGACATTGCGAACTTGGTAGCATTTCTTGCCTCGCTGAAGTGAGAGAATCAAAGGGATTATGGCAGTAGCAGCGTTACCGGCCGGCGGCATTGCCGACCACATCCACCCGGAGCCTCAGGGGTTCGTCCGGCGATACGTCTTCTCGCTCGATCACAAGATCATCGGCATCCAGTACATTGTCACCGCGTTCGTCTTCTTCATGCTCTCGGGCTTGCTGGCCGAAGCGATCCGCACGCAGCTCTACAACGCCAACGGCGGCTTCATCGCCCCCGACACCTATAACGAAGTCTACAGCGTTCACGGCAGCGCGATGGTCTGGCTCGTGATCATCCCGCTGCTGACCGGCGGTTTTGGCAACCTCGTCTTCCCGCTTCAGATCGGCGCGCGCGACGTGGCCTTTCCGTGGCTGAACATGCTGAGCTTCTGGATCTTCCCGGTATCGGGATTGATGCTCTTCTCGTCATTCCTGTTGGGAGCGCCGACCGCGGGCTGGATGGAGTATCCGCCCGTTTCGCTGCAGGGCGCGGCCGGAACGTCGATGTGGTGTGCCGCGATCTTCTTAGTCGGCGTCAGCTCGACGATGACGGGCATCAACTTCGTCGTCACGATCCTAAAAATGCGCGCCCCGGGCATGACGTTCACGAGGATGCCGCTCTTCGTCTGGGGCCAGTTCGCGACGGCGCCGCTGCTGATGATCGCGACGACCGCGCTCGCCGCGGCACTCGCGGCGCTCTTCATCGAGCGCCAGTTTGGCGTGCCGTTCTACGATCCGACCAAGGGCGGTAGCCCGGTGATGTGGCAGCACATGTTCTGGTTCTATTCGCATCCGGCGGTCTACATTATGATTCTGCCGGGCTTCGGCATCATCTCCGAAGTGTTGCCGACCTTCGCTCGCAAGCCGGTTTTCGGATACAAACTGATCGCGTTCTCCTCGATGGCGATCGCGCTGGCCGGTTTCATGGTTTGGGCGCACCACATGTTCACCTCTGGATTGGCGCCTTTCTTGCAACTGCCGTTCATGATTATCACGTTCGTCATCGGCGTGCCGACCGGCATTAAGATATTCTCGTGGACGGCAACGCTTTTCGGCGGAAAGATCCACTACACGACGGCGATGCTCTTTGCGATCGGCTTCATCGGGCTCTTCACGATCGGCGGCATCACCGGCGTCTGGCTCGCCGCGATTCCGTTCGATCTGCACGTGCACGGCACGTATTTCGTCGTCGGTCACCTGCACTACGTGCTCGTCGGCGGGAGCTTGATGGCGGTATTCTCCGGGATGTACTACTGGTTCCCGAAGATGTCGGGGCGCCTCCTCAACGAGAAGCTCGGCCACCTGCATTTCTGGCTCTTCTTCGTCGGCTTCAACGGGACGTTCATTCCGATGCACTGGCTCGGCGTTCTCGGTATGCCGCGCGAAGTCGCGACCTACGATCCACAGTTCGAATTCTGGAACCGCTTCGAGACGATCTCCTCGTATCTGATGGCGATTTCGATTCTGATCTTCTTCGTCAACGTGATTTGGAGCATCCGCAACGGCAAGCGTTCCGGACCCAATCCGTGGGGAGCGCGTACGCTCGAATGGCAGATTCCTTCGCCGCCGAATTACTACAACTTCAAGCATATCCCGACGGTCTACGGGTTGCCGTACGACTTCTCGCAGCCGCTGCCGTATAAGGGACTCGACGACGAACTGAACGATACGCCGCCCGTTATGGCGGGAGCGCACTGATGGCCGTCGCGTCGCTCGCGCACGACGCCCATGGAGAGGCCGATCAGCTCTACATCGAAGTCCGAGAGCTGCGTCTGCAGGGCTTCTTGCTCTTCCTGATCAGCGACTGCGTGCTCTTCTCGTCGTTCATCTTCGCCTATCTCTACTTGCGCAACAGCGGTCAGGGATGGCCGCCGCCGGGAATCCATCGGCTCGACGTTCCGTTTGCCGCCTGGAACTCGGTCGTGCTCTTCGGTTCCGGCGCGACGATGCATTACGCGCTCGAGAACTTCAAGCACGGATACTGGATGCGCTACGTCTGGTTCTTGCTCGCGACGATCGTACTCGGCGCGGGCTTCCTCGGCGGTCAGGCTTACGAGTACACGCATCTCATCTACGGCGAGCACGTGACGTGGGCGGGCAGCGGGATCTTCGGCGCGTCGTTCTTCACGCTGACCGGCATGCACGGCTTTCACGTCTTGCTCGGCGTCTGCTATCTGACCACGCTCTTGCTTCAATCGGCCGCCGGCGTCTACACGCGCGGGAAGTTCTTCGGAATCACGGCGGGAACGCTCTACTGGCATTTCGTCGACGTGATCTGGGTCGTACTGTTTTCAATCTTCTATCTGATATGAGGAGCTAGCGAATGAATCCGGCAGTCGTTGAGCGATCGGGAGCGGTCGTCGCCGGGATCGCCGTTGCGGTGGTTTCGTTCTACTCGCTCTACAAAGATTGGAAGGCGACCGGCGTCGAGAACAACGTCTTCAAGATCATGCTCTTTCTGCTTGGGCTGGGCGCGATTCTCGCGATCCTCGCGGGGCTCAACGTGATCGGCTCCGCGCCGCCGTCGAAGGGAGCGTAGCGCGATGATTGTTAGAGACGACGAATATCTCGATTTTAGTAGCGTCCCCGAAAGCCGCGGAGTTCCCGAGGGACTCTACCGCGTCGCCATCGTCGGCCTGCTGATCATCTTTGCGATCGGCGCTTCGGTCTGCCTGCTCTCGGGCTACGGCCATCACTGGCCGGCGGACACGACGCTGCGCGTCCCCTTAAACAACTCCGCGCAGCCCTAGAGGTCGGCGCGATTGCCGTGGCGCGTCGCGATCCCGATCGCGAGTAGCGGAAGTTCGCCGTCGGGAAGTAATCCGGTCGGCTTGCCGTCGATCTTGTGAATCCCCGCGTAGAGCGAGAACTCGACGAGCGCCGGGAGCGTTAGGTTCGGCAGCGGTTTGTGGCCGAGCCATTCCCACTCGTGCGCGACGCTCCGATCGGCGAAGAGCGCGGCCGCGTAGCCGCAGCCGTCGATTCGCGACCGAGCATCCGGTTCGCGGTAGCGCGCGTATCCGTCGAGGATATAGATCGGTCTGAACGTCTGCAAATAGGCGACGATCGGCGTCAGGAGCACCGCGACGAAGTAACCGCCGAATGCGACCGCGCCGACGGCAAAGATCCAGGCAATCTTGATGAGCGTCGCGTCGGCCGGGACGTGCTGCGCTCGGTAGACGATTCCCCAAGTGAGCGCGCACATGAAGAGCAGGCCGATCAGCGGCTCGATCGCGAGCGCGAAGCGCCCCGTGAGCCCGCGCCAGACGATCGCGCGCTCTGCCTGAGTCCAGCGTCGCCGCACGACCGTTTGCCAGTGCGGATCTGAACGATCGATCCTCACGGCGTCACCGTTTGCGGCACCGGCGCTGCCCGGTCGACGATCGCGCGCAGCGCGGTGCCGCGCGGGAGGGTTCCGAGCGTGCGCCCAGAGCGCCCTTCGATTCGGCTCGCAAGAAAGGCATCGCTGACGACCGAGGGAGCGTACCTCGCGAGCAACGCCGCCTGCCAAAGCAGCGCCATCCGCTCGCTGAGCTCCCGGCCCTCCGCTTCGCTCGTCGCGGCGTTCGCGAAGTCGGTTTCGAGCCGCCGCGCGGCGCGCGCGATCCGCGGCTCGCTTGCGGCAGCGTCGATCTCAGCGCGCCAGGCAGCGAGCGCGTCGGGTTGCTTTCGAAGAATTCGCAGAACGTCCAACGCATTTATATTACCCGATCTTTCCCAGATCGAGTTCAGGGGAGCCTCGCGATAGAGCCGCGGCGCGATCGATTCCTCGACGTAGCCGTTTCCGCCCAAGCATTCGAGCGCCTCGGCAACGAGTGCCGGCGCTCGCTTGCAGATATAATACTTCGCGAGCGCGGTACCGATGCGTTTGAGCGCGGCCGCGGCCGGGTCGTGCGCGGATTCGTCGATTGCGCGCGCGACGCGCAGGCAGAGCGCGATTGCGGCCTCCGACTCGAGCGCCAGGTCCGCGAGCACGTTCTGCATGAGCGGGTGGTCGATCAGCCGCGCTCCGAAGGTGCGGCGATAGGCGGCGTGATGGATCGCTTGCACGAGACCGGCGCGGACGAGCGCCGCGGAGCCGAGTGCGCAGTCCATGCGCGTATAGTTGACCATCTCGACGATCCGCGCGAGGCCTTCGCCTTCATCGCCGATTAGGCGGCCGTGCGTTGCGTCGAACTCGACCTCGGCCGACGCGTTGCTGCGATTGCCGAGTTTGTTCTTCAGGCGCGCGATCGCAAATGGATTGCGCGTTCCGTCGTCGAGCACGCGCGGCACGAAGAAGCACGAGAGCCCTCCTGCGGCTTGTGCGAGCACCAAGAACGCGTCGTTCATCGGCGCGCTGCAGAACCACTTGTGTCCGGTCAGCAGATACTCACGGCCCGGTCCGGCGTGCTCGAGCGCAACGGCCCGCGTTTGGTTGGCGCGCACGTCCGAGCCGCCTTGTTTCTCGGTCATGCCCATCCCGCAGAGTGCGGCGGATTTCTCCTCGACCAGAGCGAGCCGCGGGTCGTACTCGCGCGCGCAGAGCGCGGGCAGCCAGCGTTCCGCGATCTCCGGCTGCATCGCGACGACCGGTACCGATGCATACGTCATTGAGATCGGACAGCCGTGTCCCGACTCCACTTGTCCCCAGACGTAAAACTTTGCGGCGCGCCGCACGTGCGGCGACGGCGCGCGGTCTTCCCACGGCGCGCCCGCGAGGCCTGCGCGCGCGGCGTGGTGCATGAGCCGATGCCACGAGGGATGAAATCGTACCTCATCGATGCGATGGCCGAAACGGTCGTGCGTCTGAAGTTCGGGCGGATGCTCGTTCGCGTCGAATCCGAGCGCGATCGCTTCCGCGCTGCCGGCCAGCGCGCCGAGCGCGACGAGTTCTTCGACCGGCGCGGCCGGCGCCTCGCGCGCTAGCGCTTCGGCGAGCGCGCGGTCGGAGCGCACGACGTTGTAATTCTCAAGCGCCGGTGGTTGATTCTCCACCGCGTGGGTGGTCATGCGGTGGACTTCGCTCTAGAGCGCTCCGGCTGCTGCCTTCTCGAGCGGACGGCTGCGTTCGTCGCGCTGCGATTTGAGCGTCGCCGCGAGGATCAGCGCTACGAACGCGAACGCGCAGAACGCAAGATAAGCGTTGCGGTATCCGGCGACTTCGCTCGAGGCCGCACCGATGAGAGCTCCGGCGATCGAGCTTCCGAGGATCTGGCCGACGATGAGCGCCTGGCTCAAGAGACCGACGGCCGTCGCGCGCGCGGCCTCGGGCGTCTCATTCGTCACGATATAGCGCGTCGGCGCGCCGAGCAGCGCGCCGAATCCCGCACCCGCAACGATCATCGCGAGCAATACCAGGGGCAGCGACGCAAAAGCGAGCGCGAAGATCGCCAGCCCGAGTTCGGTGAGAATCGCCCCGGCGAGCAGCACGTCGCGGCTGCCGGCACGGTCGAGCGCGCGTCCTGAAAACGGAATCACCGCGACGAACGTAAACGCGCCGAGCGCGGCGACGAAACCAGCCGCGGCGTACGAAAGGCCCTGGACGCCGACGAGCACGGTCGGAATGAAGAAGAGCGAGCCCTCCAAGACGCCGATGACGATTTCGAGAATGTACGTCTTCACGAGCTGCGGCGCGCGAAGCAGCTCGAGCGCAACGATGGGGTGTGCCGACATACTCTCCCAAACTGCGAAGGCTGCGAGAACGAGCATGCCCATAATGCCGATCACCAGGCGCCCGGCGATCAATCCGTCCATCAGGCCGAGCAGCCCCATGCAGAGCAGCGCGAGCCCGAGCACATCGAGCGGACCGCGCCGTCGCGGTGCCTCGGCCGGCAGGTCAGAGAGTGCGAGCAGAAAGACCACGGCTGCTAATGGTACGTTCGCCGCGAAAATCCAGCGCCACGAGATGAAGTGCGTGATAAGGCCGCCGATACTCGGACCGATGACGGCGGCAAGTCCCCAGGTTGCCGCAACCATCCCCAGTGCGGCGCCGCGGCGTTGCGCCGGCACGACGTCGCCGATCGTCGCGGTCGCGACGGGAAAGATGCCGCCCGCCCCGAGCGCTTGAATCGCCCGGGCTCCGAGAAAGACCGCGTAACTCGGCGCCGCGATCGCGACCACGCTCCCCGCCGCGAAGAGCGCGATGCAGGCGAGATAGATCGGCCGGCGGCCGTATCGATCTGCAAGCGTGCTCGCCAGCGCAATCGAAAGCACGGTAACGAGCAGATAGAGCGTGAAGACCCAAGCGAGGTCGCCGGTCTGCACGGCAAAATCGTGGCCGAGCGCCGGCAGCGCCGGCGAGAGCACGCTCAGGTCGAGCGCTCCGGCGAAGACGCCGAGTGAGAGCGTCCACAGCAGCCGGTTCATTACGAAACGATGCGGTCGATCACCATCACCGCGCACATGAGCGCGAGATAGAGCAGCGAGTAGCGAAAGAGTCTGCGTGCCTGCAGCGTGCTCGAGTGTTCGCGCCATGTGCGGAGCGCGTCGAGCAGAAAGATCCCGCCGAGCACTGCAGCGGCCGCGAAATAGAGCGCTCCCATGACGTGCAGCGGATAGAGCGCGAGCGAGGCCGCTACCAGCAAAATACTGTAGTAGACGATCTCGCGCTTCGTGCGCTCGCGGCCGCAGACGTTCGGCAGCATCGGAATCTTCGCTTTTTCGTACTCCGTCTCAGTCATCAGCGAGAGCGACCAGAAGTGCGGGGGCGTCCAGAGAAAGATCAGCGCGAAGAGCCCGAGTGCCGGACCGCCGATCGTGTGGGTGACCGCGGCCCAGCCGACGAGCGGCGGCACCGACCCCGCCGCGCCGCCGATCACGATGTTCAGCGGCGTGATGCGCTTGAGCCACATCGTGTAGATTACGACGTAGTAGAGGTTCCCGGCGAGCGAGAGCCACGCCGCGAGGGGGTTGACCAGCGTAAAGAAGAGCGCGAACGAGAGCGCGCCGGTCACCAGTCCGAAGACCGCTGCCCGCGTCTCCGAGATGCGCCCCTGCGGAATCGGCCGCGCCTGCGTCCGTTTCATGATCCGGTCGATATCGGCGTCCCAAACGCAGTTGAGTGCGCCCGCGGAGGCGGCGGCGAGCGCGCCGGCGATCAGCGTCCAGCAGAGGAGCGGCAACGGCGGAATACCGCGCGCGGCCATGACCATCGAGGCCGCGGTCGTGATCAAAAGCAGAACGATGATTCGCGGTTTCGAGAGCTCGTAATAGTCGCGAAATCCGGCGAGCGCGGTCATCGTGTGGCCTCTTCGGCAAGCGAATCGGGCCGGAGGCGCGGCACCGCATCGAGCACCGCAAAGACCGCGGCAACGAAGAAGGCGAGAAAGACGAATGCGGCATTCACCGCGTGCGCTTCGCGCAGGTCGGTCGGGAGCCGGAGCGCGACGTTGAGCAGGCCGAGAAGTACCTGCGTCGCCACGAGCGCGACGCCGAGCAGCACCGCCGCCCGCACGCGGGTGGAGGCTGCGTAGGCCCAGGCGAGCGCGAGTGCCGCCGCGGCGCAAACCAGCGTCGCTCCGGCGGAGAAGCGGTGCAGCATCTGCACGAACTGCCCGTGCGTATACACGACGACGTTGCCCGCGCATCCCGGGATCGAGAGACAGGCGAGACCGGCGCCGCTCGAGCTCACGTACGCGCCGATGCACATCGTCACGAAGGCCACGGTGGCGGTGACGGCAAGCGCCGCCGGCATGACGTAGGAGGTCTCAGGCGCGCGGCGCGCCGGATAGCCGTCGGGCTCTGAGGCGGCAGCGAAGACCGCCATCGCCGAAAGCATGGCGATCAACGCCATCGCAGTCGCCCAGTGCGCGACCACGGAGAACGGTGTATTCGCCAGCCGAACCGTCTCGGCGCCGAGGAAGACCTGCACCAGAAAGATGACGGCGATCGCGACCATCGTGGGCGCGACGAACGGCGAGCTGCGGCGCTGGCGCCACGCCACGGCGATCAGCGCCAGCACCAGCGGCGCAACCGCAAACGCCAGCAGGCGGTGCGACCATTCCCAGAGTGTCCCGCCGCCGAGTGCCGGGAGGAGGCGGCCGTGGCAGAGCGGCCAGTCCGGGCAGGTCAGGCCGGCCCCATTGATCCGCGTCCAGCTTCCGAGCATCAGTGTCAGGAGGGCGACCACGTCAGCGGCCAGCGCCAAGCGCAGCAGATGCTTCATCGCGCTCTCAGCGTAGCCGTACCGGTGCCCATCGGCAACTACATTAGCGAGATAAAAATTTGATGCCTTGAGGAGGCCGCCGGTTGGTGCGGGCGAAGCGGTCGGCCGTGAAGCGCTGGTCGGCCCTGGCAGGTCTAGCCCTGGGGCTCGTCTTGCTGGTCGGATGTCGTGAAATTCGCGTGAACACGCTTGCAGCGGGTGCAACCGCCGTTCTAGGAGGGAACCAGATCATCGTCGTACGGGACAGCGCCTCTTTGAGCAAGCTGGGGATTCATGCGCCGGTTCACTACAAGAGCGAGTTCGGCGTCGTCCTGCTCATGGGCCCACACGACCGTACCGGATACAAGCAGATCGTCGAATCGATCCGTGCGAACTTGCAGCGCGTGCGTGTCGTTGCCTTCGAGCAAGAGCCCGCGGACGGCGGCGAGCCTGCAGCTCAATATCGCACGTACACGCTCTGGATCGTTCCAAACAGCGTTTATCGGCGCGGCGTGCGCGTCGAGGTCGTTACGCCGAGCGACGAGCCGATCGCGTCGACGTATCTGCCGTAAGCCAATGATCTCCTCGCGTAAGCAACAGCCTGCATTCGAGCCGATCGAACGCCTCGATGCAAGCGCCGAGCGCCTCGCCTTCGTGCTGGAGCCCAACGGCGATCCGACCGAAGCCGGCGGCATCTTGAACCCGGCGGCGACGCGCGACCCCGGCGGCGAGCTCGTGCTCTATCCGCGCTGCGTCGCCGATGGAAACATATCGCGGGTCGGAATGATTCGCATGCCCGAGCCAGCGAGCACCACCGGCATGGAACGCCTCGGTTTCGCGCTCGAGCCGCAAGCGCCGTACGAACTGCGCCCCCATCCGGGATATGGCTGCGAAGATCCGCGCGTGACCTACGTCCCGGTGCTCAAAGCCTACGTGATGGCGTACACCGCGTTCGGCCCCGACGGTCCGCGCATCGCAATCGCGATCTCGGAGGATGCGCGTCGGTGGGAGCGGCTTGGCCTCGTTCGTTTTGCCGGAAGCGCAAACGTCGTGGGCGACGACAAAGACGCCGCTTTCTTTCCCGAGCCGGTGCTCTCGCCGAAGGGCCGGCGCTCGCTGGCCTTCTACCATCGTCCGATGCTCCATCTCTCGAGCGTGGACGGGCGCGCCGCGATTCCGATGATCGAGCGTATGCCGTTCGAAGACCGCGAATCGATTCGCATCGCGTACGTACCGCTCGGTGCGGTTTTGAAAGACCGCGCTAATCTCTGCAGCGTCTCGGAAAGCGTCCAGGTGCTCTGCCCCGACGCGCAGTGGGGATCGATCAAGATCGGTGCCGGAACGCCGCCAGTGCGCGTCGCGCTCGACGGCGTCGAAGGGTGGCTCGCCGTCTTTCACGGCGTCGATGCGATCGGCGGCAAACGCGGCCGGCCCACGCTGCGTTACAGCGCCGGCATCGTTATTCACGATCTCGAACGTCCCGATCGAATTCTCTACCGTTCGCCGGCGCCGATTCTCTCACCGCAGGCGCGTCACGAGCGCCGCGGCATCGTCGACAACGTCGTCTTTCCAAGCGGAATCGATCCGCGTCCCGATCTCGGCGAGCGCACCTACGACGTGTACTACGGCATGGGCGATTGGGCGATTGGAGCGGCCCGGCTACGCATCAACGGTTCGTGATTGCGAGCCTATGCCGCGCGACTCGGACGCTCGTCGGCGGCATCGGCGCGTGATTACGGGACTATGCCGCGCGACTCGGACGCTCGTCGCCTACATCCTGTGGGCTCCTACTCCGCCGTTTTTCCGCAACACCAAAGGAATACGACATCCTGTCTTTTGCGGAAAAATCGGAGGCCTCGCTGCGCGGCATAGACCCGTAATCACGCACCGATGCTGCGCTATCTAGTCCTTTCCGCAGTAATCGTTGTCGGAGCGACGGCGATCGTTGCGGGGTGGGCGAATCGCGATCTCATTCGGATCAAGATCGCTTCCGTCTACGCGCGCGTGCCGTCGAAACCGGGCGGTCCGAATTCCGGCGAGGGCGGTACCGCGGCGCCGCTGAGCGGGGACGCGACGTGGGCGCTCTCGGCGCTGCCGGAGTGCTTGACCCAAACGGTCGTGTCGAGAGGATCGCCGGCGTACGTGCGCAGGCATCTGCCGGCGGGTGCGGTGCGCGTCGTGCCGCCGGCGGTCCTCGTATACGCGGATTGCAGCATTCGCATCTCCGGCGACGAAGCATACGTGCGGCGGGGACCCGACCGGCTCCGAATCCCCCCTCACGCGGAGTTTTATCGCGCGGGCCGCCTCCTCGTGCTGGTGCGCGAGGCACCGGCCAACGCCGAACTGCGCGTCTACGAGCCGGCACAACGATGACGGAGTAGAGGCTCTAGGTGACGATTCAAGATGAGGTGAAGCGGCGGCGCACGTTCGCGATCATCTCGCATCCCGACGCCGGCAAGACGACGCTTACCGAGAAGCTGTTGCTCTACGGCGGTGCGATTCACGTCGCCGGCCAGGTCTCCGCGCGCAAACGCCAGCGCCAGGTGACGAGCGATTGGATGGCGCTCGAACGCGAACGTGGGATTTCGATTACCTCGACGGTATTGCAGTTTCCGTACCGCGAGCATATCCTGAACCTGCTCGATACGCCGGGCCACCAAGATTTCGGTGAGGATACCTACCGCACGCTGCTCGCGGCGGACAGCGCGGTTATGCTCATCGATGCCGCCAAGGGCGTCGAACCACAAACGAAAAAACTCTTTGCGATCTGCCGCGAACGCGGCATTCCGCTCTTTACGTTCATGAACAAGCTCGACCGGCCGAGCCGCGATCCGCTGGAGTTGCTCGACGAGCTCGAGAAGGTACTCGGGATCGGCGTCTTTCCGATGAACTGGCCGCTCGGCAACGGGGACGATTTTAAAGGCGTCTACGACCGGCGTACGCGTACGGTGCATTGCTTCGAGCGCGCGGCACACGGTGCGACGCGCGCGGCCGTTTCGGTTACCGACGTCGGCGATCCGCAGCTGCGCGCGATGGTGAGCGAGCCGGTCTACGCGCAGTTTCGCGAAGGTATCGAGCTGCTCGACGGTGCGGGCGAAGAGTTCGATCGCGCCGCGATGTTGCGGGGGAGCACCACGCCGGTCTTTTTCGGAAGCGCGGTCACGAACTTCGGCGTGCAGCTCTTCCTCGACGAGTTTCTCACGATGGCGCCGTCGCCGGTCGAGCGCGCCGGCGTCGAGCCCACCGCCGCCGAGTTCTCGGGATTCGTTTTTAAGATCCAGGCGAACATGGATCCGCGCCATCGCGACCGCATCGCGTTCGTGCGCGTCTGCTCCGGAGAGTTTGCTCGCGACATGTCGGTGCGCAACGCGCGCACCGGCGCGACGCTGCGCCTCTCGCGTGCGATGCGGCTCTTCGCCGACGATCGTGAGTCGTTGGAGACGGCCTACGCCGGCGACGTCGTCGGGCTCGCCAATCCGGGTGCTTTCGCGATCGGGGACTCGCTCTACGAAGGTGCGCCCGTTGCATTTCCGGCGATACCCTCGTTTGCCCCGGAACATTTTGCGGCAGTTCGCAGTATCGACGTATCGGGTTACAAGTCGTTTGGAAAGGGCATCGCGCAGTTGCGCGAGGAGGGAGCCGTGCAAGTCTTCTTTCCGTGGAATACGCCGAGAAACGAGCCGATTCTCGGTGCGGTGGGCGAGCTGCAGTTCGAGGTAGCGAAGTACCGGCTCGAATCGGAGTACAACGTGGAGACGCGCTTTGACACCCTGCACTATACGGTAGCGTTGCAGGCCGAAGGCGACCCCAGTCAGATCGCGAGGGCGCAGCTTCCCTCCAACGCGAAGCTCGTCGAAGACTGGGAGGGACGCCCGGTCGTGCTCTTCGAGAGCGAGTGGAGTGTTCGTCTCGCGCGCGAATGGAATCCCCAGCTCGTGCTGCGGCCATTCTCCGCGCAGCTCGGCGACGAAGCGATGGTATCGTGAGCGCGCGCAAGGCCGCCGCCCTGCTGGTCGCGCTGCTCGCGGCGGGGTGTTCCTTCCAAAATCGTAACGAGCGCGAGGCCGATCGCATCACGCGCGCGGTCGTCGCAAATAACTTCAAGCCCGTCGAGGACGACGTCGCCAAGGGCATCGCGATCACGCGCGTCCAGATTGCGGAATGGTCCGACGAGCTCAACGCTCAAGGCAAGCTTCTCTCCGTCAAGGAGACGACGGCAAGTTGTTCGCCGGGTTGGCATTGCTTCGACGTGAAATTTCAAAAGCACGAGTACGTCGAGCGGCTGCGTTTCGACGAGAACGGAAAGGTCGTGAACTGGGAATTTCACATGGCGCCGAAACCGTAGACTTCGCCGACATCCGCGCGGCGGCGCGGCGTTTAGCCGGCGTCGCGCATCGCACGCCGGTCGTCACCTCGCGCGCCCTCGACGCGAGCTGCAACGCGCAGCTCTTCGTTAAGTGCGAGAACCTGCAGCGTATGGGCGCGTTCAAGTTCCGTGGGGCATACAATTTCCTGTCGTCGCTCTCGCCGGACAAGCGGCGCGGCGGCGTCGTCGCATTTTCGAGCGGGAATCACGCGCAAGGCGTCGCGCTGGCGGCGCGTCTGCTCGGCATTGGGGCCACGATCGTGATGCCGTACGACGCACCGGCCGTTAAGCTCGACGCGACGCGCGAGTACGGCGCGGAGATCGTCTTTTACGAACGCGCACGGGCGGATCGCGAGGAGATCGCGCGCGCGATTGCAGCGCAGCGTGGCGCGACACTGGTGCCGCCGTTCGACGATCCGCGCATCGTCGCCGGCGCCGGCACCGCGGGTCTAGAACTCCTCGAAGACGCGGGCCCGCTCGACGCGATCGTGGTGCCGGTGGGCGGCGGCGGCCTGATGGGGGGAACGGCAATTGCCGCCCACGCGCTCGACCCGGCGATCGCGATTTACGGCGTCGAGCCGGCGGCGGGTGACGACTTCGCGCAATCGCTCGCGCGCGGCGAGCGCGTCACCATCCCGGTACCGGCTACGATTGCCGACGGGTTGCAGACGATTTCGCCGGGCGAAGTGACCTTTGCAATTGCGCGCGAGCACGTCCGCGCGGTCGTCACCGTCGGCGACGAGGAGCTCCGCGAAGCGATGCGCTTTGCGTTCGAACGGATGAAGCTCGTTATCGAGCCGAGTGGCGCCGCGGGACTCGCCGCGCTGCTGCGCGGGCGAGTCCCGGACGTCACGGGGAAACGCGTCGGTGTCGTGATCAGCGGCGGGAACGTCGACGCCGAACGCTACGCGCGATTACTTCGCGATGTTCCCGCAGGAGACGTACTTGCCTAAGTTCGCGGCGCTTTCGTGGACGTTGATTGCGTACGTACCGCCGAGCAGTTTGTCGATGGTGACGCCCTTGACCGTGGTGGTCGACTTGCCGCCGACGACGTTGGTGAGCGGATAGACGACGCCCTTGAGGTCAGCGCACGTTCCGTCGTGAATGTGCGCGGGCTGCGGCGTCGTCGCCGGCGAGCCCGTGAGCGCAATCTCGACCTGGACGTCGCTTCCCATCTGGGTGAGCGTCGCGGTTCCGCTCTCACCGGAGCCGTTCTGCGCGTTCATCGTCACTTTTGCGGTGGAAGTCGCGGCCGATGCCGTCGAGAGCGCGCCGGTCAGGACAAAAGCGAGGGATGCGAACAGCAGCGTGAATCTTTTCATGGAAGGAGCTCCTTTCATCGAATGAATTACGGGCCCGTTGCTTTCGAGCTTTCGAGCGTCCGAACCGCTTCCAGCGCTTGTTGGGTCGGCGGCGCGTCGGCCCCGTCCACGATATCGAGCAATGCCGCGGCTTCGCCGTTGAGCCGCGCGAAGGCCGCGGCGGCCTTATCGTCTCCGGCGGCCTTCGCCGCCGCCGAGCGAGCGTAGCTGCGGTTCATCAGGGTCGCAAGGCCGGCCGCAACCTGATGCTGCTGCTCTAGCGCCGCCGGTGAGATCGTGACCCGCGGGTCCATCAACACGTCGAACGACTGCCCGAACGTTCTTCCGTCAACGTCGAGACGAACGGTGTAACGCCCGGGCACGACGAGCGGCCCTTGCGGCACGCGCGGCGTCTCGTGCGGTACCGCCGAGATCGGGAGATCCTCTTGAAACGACCGCGGCGGCGCCTCGCGCAGATCCCAGACGAACCGATGCATGCCGGAATTCGTCGCCGGTCGTCCAAACGCTCGCTCCCAATAGGCCGGCTTGTCGAGGTTGGGAATCGGCGCGGGCGCGGCGTCGTCGCTTGCGTAACGGCGCACTTCCGTGCCCGCAGCGTCGTAGACCGCGATCGTGACTCGCTTGGCCGGAGCCGCGAGCGCGTAATCGAGAATCGCACCGTCCGGCGGATTTTCGCCGGCCGGTTCCTCCGGTGGAAGCGGCGTATCGGTGTTGAGACTGCGCCGCACGCGATAGGCGAGCGCCGGCGCGAAGAGATGCGTTCCCGAAACGCCGGCACGCGCCAACTCCCGCAACGGTTCGACGTCGTCGAGAATCCAAAAGCCGCGGCCGTGAGTCGCGACGATCGCGTCGTTCTGGTGGATGATGATATCGCGGACCGACGTGCGCGGGAGGTCGAGCTGCAACGGTTGCCAGCGCACGCCCGCGTCGAACGACACGTAGACGCCGTTCTCGGTCGCGGCGTAGAGAAGGCTCGGCTCGACGGGATCTTGACGTACCGCGTTCACCGGCTGATTCGGCAGCCCGTCGACGGCAAGTCTCCACGTAGCGCCGCCGTCGCGGGTTACGTAGACGTACGGATGCAGGTCGTCGAGTCGGAAACGGTTCACCGCGACGAATGCGGTATCCGCGTCGAAACGTGACGCGTCGATCTGCGAAACCTTGCTCCATGGCGTAAGTGCGGGCGGCGTGACGTTCTTCCAATGCGCCTGCCCCGAGCCTGTCGAGGGGCCGTCGGCCGTAATCCAGACCAGACCATCATCGGTGCCGGCCCAGATCGTTCCCTTGCGGACCGGCGACGGCGCGAGCGCGTAGACGACGCCGCGATGCGCGCCTTGCTGCGGATCGTCGCTCTCGAACGCTCCCAGAACCGGAGGCACGCCCGGGTGCGCACGCGTGAGATCGGCGCTGATCTTCCTCCAGCTCTGACCACCGTTCTCCGTAGCGAAGACGAAGTTCGCTCCGAAGTAGAGCCGGCGTTCGTCGAAGGGATCGAAGGCGAGCGGTTCGGTGCGCACCACGCGGCGATCTTTCGAACGAAAGACGATCGGCGAGACCTCTTGCGACTGCCCGGTGCGCTCGTCGAACTTTCCAACCTTTCCGCCGAAGAAGATACCGGGATGCAGCGGATCGGGTACGACGTAACCGTACTCCTCGGCGCCCGCGGTATGCCAGTCGCGTTGCGTCGTTTGGCCCCAATCGCCGCGGCTGCGCACGCAGGCCGAGCCGCTCTCTTGCTGGCCGCCGCAGACCCAATACGGAAAGCGACGGTCGGCATTCACGTGGTACATCTGCGCGGTGGGCTGGTTGTACCACGAGCTCCACGTCGCACCGCCGTCGACCGAGATCGTCGCACCCTGATCGCTTGCGAGCCCAATGATCTTTGGATAGCGCGGATTGATCCAGACCGTATGATAATCGTCGCCGCCGGGGGCCCCCTTGATCGCGACGAGCGTCTTGCCGCCATCGGTCGAGCGGTACGTCGACGTGTTCGTCAGGTAGACGATCTGCGGATTGCCCGGGTCGACCGCCAGCGAGATAAGATCGTCGCCCCGCTGCGCGATTTCGTCGGCGTCGTTGACGCGTGCGAAGTGCGCGCCCGCGTCGTCGCTGCGGTAGAGTGCGCCCGAATCGCTGCCTTTCGCCTCGACGTCAGCGTACGCGTATACGACGTTGGAGTCGCTGGGCGCGATCGAGATTTCGGTGCGCCCAATCTGTCCCGGCAATCCTGCCGTCAGCTGCGTCCAAGTCGTCCCGCCGTCGCTCGACTTGTAGACCCCGCTCCCTTGCATTTCGAAGGATGCGCCAATCTCCCACGGCGCCTGCCGGGCGGCCCAGAGCGTTGCGTAGACGATCTTTGAATCGTGCGGATCGAGTGCGACGGCGAAGCCCCCCGTGTCATCATTCTTATAGAGCACGCGCTGGAACGTTGTACCGCCGTCGAGCGAGCGGTAGATCCCGCGCTCCGGATTCGATCCGTACGGATGACCTAAGACGGCGACGAAGAGCCGGTTTGGATCGTTGGGATCGACCGCCATCGAGGCGATCTGCTCGCCGTCGCGCAGCCCCAAATGCGTCCAGCTCGCGCCACCGTCGGTGGACTTGTAGATCCCATCGCCGATCGAAAGATCGGGGCGCTGCAACCCCTCGCCGCTGCCGGCATAAACGATCTGCGGATTGCTCGGCGCGACGGCAAGCGCGCCGATCGAACCGGTCGGCTCGCCGTCGAAGATCGGCGTCCAAGTACGGCCGGCGTTATCGCTCTTCCAAATTCCGCCGTTGACGGCGGCGATGTAGAAGAGATTCGGCTGATTTGCCACGCCGTCGATCGCGACGGTACGCCCGCCGCGCATCGGTCCGACGAACCGCCAATGCATGGACGCATAGAGCGATGGCGAGACGGTTTGCGCCGGCGCCTCGATTGGAATCGCGGCAAACGCCAGTGCGACGCACCCCAGAGCAAGTGAAATATGATGACGCATGCCGGGCTGCTTACGACGCGAATTTTCGATACTCCGCTTGTGGCGGCCGGGAGTTTAATGCTATGCTGTGGACATAAAATATGACCAGAAAAAATCGACCCAAGGAGCGCTCGTCTTCGCGCGTATCTCTTCTCATGCTCGCGCCAAAGGAGGTCGGCGCCGCGGAATTCAAGGCGCGATGTCTCGAGTTGGTGAGCGAGGTCGAGCGGTTGGGGACGGAGATCGTTATTACGAGGCATCGCAAACCTATTGCGCGGCTCGTTCCAGTGGAAGCAAAGGCCGGCTTTTGCGGATGTCTCAAGGGAGCGATTCTCAAAGAGGGCGACATCGTAAGCCCGATCGACGTCGAGTGGACGGCCGATGAATCCAATCTTGCTTGACACCCATGCGGTGATATGGGCGGCGGAGAACGCGTTAAAGCCCGAGCTAATTCGCCGCGTCGAAGCCGCGGCAGCCCGGAGCGAACTGCTGATTTCTCCGATAAGCGCCTGGGAGATTGGTATGTTGATTCGCCGAGAGCGGCTCTCGCTGTCGTTCGCGCCGGAGGAATACGTTCGCGTACTCTTTAGTCAGCGTGGCGTAATTCTCGCCGCGTTGACGCCAACGATTGCGCTGGCCGCCGCACTGCTGCCGCGCAAACCGATCGCCGATCCGGCCGATCGGATTCTCATCGCAACGGCAATGGCCTACGGCGCACACCTCATGACCGGCGACCGCAGGATCCAGGATTACGCGAAAACGACGGAGCTGCGCTGCATCGCCTGCTGACGGCTACTACAACCTGCGGGCTTTCCCGTTTCGGCGGACTCCTCGGCGCTTCGGCTGGAAGGCCGCCCCGATCTTCCACGACGTCTTGCGCGGAAGTGAGTCGTCGACGTCGTCGCAACCGATCGGCGTGAACTCGCGGCAGTCGCTCGGGCGCGCCGGATAGATACCGCAGTAGTAGCGTCCGCTGCGGGAGCCCATCAAAAAGACGCACTGATCGGCGATGTCGTCGCCGACTTTGCGCAGCCAGCCGACGTGGTAGCCGTCGGCCGAGTGGCGCTCGACCACGTACTGGCGCATCGTCTCCTCGTAGCTTATGCCGAAATGATCGGCGATGCGCTGCACGTCGGCTTTGCTAACGAACGGCTCGTATCCACTGCAGCATTCGGCGCAGCCGGGCGGGCAGGCGACGTTCTCGGGCATCTCCGTGAGACGCCCGCGCGCGAGCTCGATGACGCGTCCGATCGCCTTCACGAACGTCGGATCGTCGTTGTACTTGAAGACCCATTCGCGTTTGGTGATTTCGTTGGTGTTGTAATAGCGCGTCGTCTTCTCGTCGAACTCAATCGTGATGTGCTCTTCGTCGATTTCGATGCGGTTGACGTGCTCGAGCGGACGTGCATCGAGAAGCTCGGGATGCGTCGGTTGTCCGGTTCGGCGCGAGTAGTTGCGTAAGTTAATAAGGTCGATCGTCTCCATAACGAGGCTTCGATTCCCGCGCCTTGCGGGTACCGCCTCCGCAAAGAGCAAAAGATAACGGGTATGCGAACGGCTATCGGCGTCGATCTCGGCGGCTCTCACGTGACCGCAGCGGTGGTTACGGAGGACGGGGCGATCCACCGCCAGCATGAAGAGGACCTGGAGGACCTTCGATTCGAGGCCGTCATCGCGGCGCTCGACGCGACCATTGGGTTGGCGCTCAAGGAGGCCGGCAACGTTGTCGGCATCGGAATCGGCTCGCCGGGAAACATTGACGGTGCCTCGGGTGCCGTGCTCTACAGTCCGAACTTCGGCTGGGAAGACGTGCCACTCGGCGAGACCCTGCGAAAGAAGTTTGGAGTGCCCGTCTTCGTGGCAAACGATGCACGTTGTGCAACGCTGGGCGAGTACACGTTCGGAACGGGCAAGCTCACGAAGGATTTCGTGCTCTTGACGCTCGGCACGGGCATCGGCGGAGGAATCGTCGCCGGCGGCGAGCTCGTGCTCGGACATAAATGGGGAGCCGGTGAGATCGGGCACCATCAGATCCGCCCAGTCGACGGTTTCATCTGCAGCTGCGGGAAGACCGGTTGCTTCGAGGCGCAGGCTTCGGGGACAGGGCTCATCCGTCACGCCTTCAAAGTAGCGCCCTCGTTTCCGCGCAGCGTTCTGCTCGACGTCGCCCGCGACAAACTCAGTTCGAAGAAGATCCGGCGCGCCGCGCAGGCCGCCGACGGCCACGCGCTCGCCGCCTGGAAAAACTACATCGCCGATCTCGCGATCGGGCTTGCCAACGTCATTGCCTTCGTCAATCCGGAGAAGATCGCGCTCGGCGGCGGCGTTTCGAGCGCCGGAGACTTTATGCTCGACGCGGTTCGTCCGCAGGTCGACGCGCTGACCACGATGGTTCCGAAGGGCACGACCGAAATCGTCGTGGCCTCGCTCGGCAACGATGCGGGTCAGGTTGGGGCGGCCACGGTCGCGTTCCACGGCGGCTTGGCCGCGAGGGCGCCCGTTGCGCTATAAGCTGCTCGCCGTCGCGTTTTTGGCAGTGCTGGCGGCGCTACCCGCTCGGTCGCAAGGCGGCGACCCGATTCACAAGATTCGCCACGTCGTGATCATCATGCAAGAGAATCGTTCCTTCGATTCATACTTCGGAACGTTTCCCGGCGCCGACGGCATTCCGATGCGCGGCGGTGTGCCCACGGTCTGCGTGCCCGATCCGCAGCAAGGGAACTGCGTGCGTCCGTTCCACGATACGAACGATCGCAACGGCGGTGGACCGCACAACGCCAACTCCGCGGTCGACGACATCAACGGCGGCAGGATGGACGGATTCATTACCACGGCGCAACGGCGAACGAACCGTCGTTGCGGCGGCGTCAATCCCAACTGCGGGGGCGGTCTCGACGTCATGGGGTACCACGACGGCAACGAGCTGCCGAACTACTGGAAGTATGCGCGCGATTTCGTGCTGCAAGACCGTCTCTTCGAGCCTAACGCGTCGTGGAGTCTGCCGCAGCATCTATTCTTAGTCTCGGAATGGTCGGCGTGGTGCAAGAAGATCGGCGACCCGATGAGCTGCGTCAACGAGCTGGAGGCGCCCGACTTTCCACCGGACTTCCGCTCGCACAGCGCGCGATTCAAGCCGCCTGCGCCCGGTCGTCCCAATTATGCGTGGACTGACTTAACGTACCTTTTGCACGCGCATCACGTGAGCTGGGCGTACTACGTGATGGCCGGCGACCAGCCCGACTGCGCGAACGACTTGAACGACTGCGGGCCGGTGCAGCAGAAAGCCCACACGCCCGGTATTTGGAATCCGCTGCCCTATTTCGATACGGTGAAGCGCGATGGCGAACTCGGCAACATCCGGGATCTGCGCGATTTTTATGCGGCGGCACGCAGCGGAACGCTGCCGCAGGTCGTCTGGCTTTGCCCGGCCGGTCCGTACAGCGAGCATCCGCCGTCACTGGTTAGCCGTGGTCAGGCGTATGTCACCGGCGTAATCAACGCGATCATGCGCGGCCCGGATTGGAACACCACCGCGATCTTCTTGACGTGGGACGATTGGGGCGGATTCTACGACCACGTTGCGCCGCCGCGCGTCGACGAGAACGGTTACGGTCTGCGCGTGCCCGCTATGGTGATCAGCCCGTACGCGCGACGCGGCTTCATCGATCATCAAACGCTCAGCCACGACGCGTACAACAAGTTTATCGAAGACGACTTCCTCGGCGGAGCGCGCATCGATCCGAAGACCGACGGCCGGCCGGATCAGCGGCCGACCGTTCGCGAGAGCGTTTCGATCCTCGGAGATTTGCGCCGCGATTTCGACTTCGCGCAGCCGCCGCGGCCGCCCGAAATATTGCCGGGCGGAATCGTCTGGGACGGGGCGCCGGCGCGGTAGCTGAAGGCTAAACCGCGGCCGCCGCCCGCAAGGAAAGACCGGTCACGTCGTTCGATGCCGGAATCGTGCCGTTCTCGGTGATCGACGCAATCAGCGCGGCGATGCGACGCGAGCTGCTGCGGGGCGCGACGATCTCTTGATTGTGGCGGATCTCGGCAAGACGAGCCGGGTTGGAAATCAACGAACGAACCGCTGAGACGACCGTCGACGCGCCTTGCAGCGCGATCATCCCGAGCCCGTTGCTTCGCACGAAGTCGACGTTCCCGCGTTCCTGACCCGGGACGAAGTCGTAGACGACCACGGGCAGCTGCGCCGCGTTGGCTTCCGCGAGCGTTCCCGGTCCGGCCTTGGTGACGAGGAGATCGACGGCGCGGAAATACTCGGGGATCTTATCGGTAAAACCGAGCACGTGCATCGGCGTCGGCAGCGTCGCGGAGAGCTCGCCGAGTTTTTGGGCGAGCGGCTCGTTTCGTCCACAGACGACGACCAGCTCGATCGGCAGGCGCGCTCTTGCCAGCGCGAGCGCCGTTGAAAGCAGCTTGCCGCCGCCTTCGCCGCCCGCCATCAGCATGACGATCGGCGTCTGCGGCGGGAGCCCGAGCCGCGCGCGGAGGTCGGCCTTGCTTCCGGTCACGTCGTCGAACTGCGGATGGATCGGGTGACCGAGCAATCGTAGGCGTGACGGAGAGACGCCGCGCGCCAGCGCCCGCGTATAGACTTCGCGCGCGGGCACGACGACCGCGTCGGCTTCGGGGACGAGCCACGATTCGTGGACCTTACCGAGGTCGGTGATGACGGTAACGACGGGAACGTGCTGCATCCGCGCGTCGTCGCGCGCGCGAAGCGCTGCGTGATTGAGCAGCGGATGAATGGAGACGATGACGTCGGGCCGATAGCTGATAAAGAGATCGCGAAGGCGCTCGCGGTAGAGCGGCTCGCAGAACCGCACCAGCGCGCGGTAGCGGCGCCGGCCGTTGGTTGCGTGGTAGAGGGCGCCGTAGATCGGGGGGGCGTACCGTAAGGCCATGCTGTAGCCGAGCCCGAGCTGGGTGAGGGGGAAGGCGCAGTGGGCGGCGACGTCCTCGATCCGGGTCTCGTAGTGGTAGGGCGACTTCGTCTCGTCCAGCGCTGCGGCAATCGCGTTGGCCGCGCTGCGATGCCCGCCTCCGGTATCCGAAATTAAGAGAAGCGCCCGTTTGGTCATTCAGTCTCCCGATTAAGCTCTGGCAGGTACCCTCCTGGTCGCACGTCTGCCGGCCTTACGCGCTCGGCGGCTGGTGTGAGCAAGCTTGGCCAAGAGCGCTCGAGCCGGCGCGTCGTAGAAGCGGAAGATATCGCCGAACTCGACATCGGGGTTTCGGTGGTGGTCATCGTGGTCCTCGGGGAGCACCACGGCGAGGGGGCGGAGCAGGGCGCGCAGCCGTGGGGGCGTGCGCCATCCGATTTGGCCGGTGTGGCGCCACCAGACGTGGAGCTGACCGAGCGCTAGCCCCGTCACGGCCCCCGGCCACGAGAGGCGCCAGAGGAGCCCGGCAACGATAAGGTAGGGCACGGAACCGAGGAAACCGTCGAGCAGCACCATGGGATCGGTCGAGAGCACGGCATGGTCGAAGTAGGAGCGCCGCTGGTCGTGATGCGTCCGCAGGTGCAGCGTGAACCAAAGATGCTGTGGGACGTGATAGAAGAACGTTGAGCCGAAATCTCCGGCGACGAGCGTGACGATGAGAGCGGTGATAAACTGCATAGCTGCGGCAATAGTGTGTGGGTGCACGGTCCACCCCATATACCACACGACACGCAAGAATGTCGCATCGGCGCACCTCACCCGTGCCCTTAACGCCGTGTTAAGCTGGCCGGCGCCTGCAGCGGTCGACGCGCTCAAAGGCGCGGTCTTGATCCGCGACGGACCGCCGGTTGCGCATTGCGAACTTGCGATCGCACGAGCGATTCTGCACACGAATCCGCGCCTTACTGCGGCTGCGGCCTTGCTCTTCGCGGGTGTGACGGCGAGTGCCGCGCGGGCGAACTCGCTTCCACCGGAGTTTGTGGGGGCGACGCTCCTGCAAGAGTCCGCGTACGATCCGGAGGCGCTCTCATCTGCTGGTGCGATCGGGATTGCGCAGTTCATGCCGGAGACGGCGGCGGACGTCGGCGTCGATCCGCACGATCCGTTCGCGTCGATCGACGCGGCGGCGGCGCTGCTGGGAGGCTATACGCGCGCCTATCGCAATCGGTACGCCGATGCGTACGCGACGGCGCTTGCGGCATACAACGCCGGACCGCTTGCCGTCGAAGCCTATCGCGGCGTGCCGCCGTATCTCGAGACGCGCGAGTACGTTGCGCTCATCTACGATCGCTGGGCTCGCATCGCGTCGTACGAGGTCCTTGAGAATGACACGGGGCGCGAACGGAAGAACAGCCGGAAATGAGACTCTCGCATTGGGGGGTGGCGCCGCTCGTCCTGGGCGCGGCCGGGTGCGCGTTGAACGCAAGTCCAGCCGACGGACTGCGTTTTGCGGCCCCGCCGGGTTGGCAGTCCTCGCCCGGAATCATGGGATTCATGCAGTTCTGGCGGCCGCAGGCCAACGACCACGAGGCCCTCATCCTCTTTAAGTCGCCCAAGCCGATACAGGTGAGCGACGTGGTCTCGCAGCCCGGGGTTGGCGACACGTTGAAAAGCGCGACGGTCGAGCGGCGCGAGAGCATCCTGATTTGCGACCGGCAACCGGCCACGTATATGGAGGCGCGGGGCACCTCGTCGCGCGGCGAAGAGTCGCGTGTGGAGATGGTGATGACCAACCTCCGCGGGAATACGTACTTCGCGTTGTACGTGCGGCCGGCGGCCGCATCGCCGAATCCAATGGCCAAAGCCGCGCTGCGAGAACTCTGCCCGAAACCCTGACGTTTGGCGCGCCGAAGCATCGTCAAACAGCTCCTTGCATGCCAGCCGTTAGGCTGGAGCGTTGGCGAGGGCCAAGGTCCGAAGCTGCGGCGCGTCTTGGGTTGGCCTGCGCTCACGGCCATCGGTTTGGGAACGATGCTCGGCGGCATCTTTCCCACGATCGGCGCCGGCGCGCACGCGGCCGGTCCCGGCGTTATCCTCGCCTATGTGATCTCCGGATTCGTCAGCCTCTGCGTGGCGCTCTGTTACGCGGAGTTCGCATCGATGGTACCGGTCGCGGGGAGCGCTTACACCTACGCGTATGCGACCCTCGGCGAGCTCGTCGCGTGGATCATCGGGTGGGACTTGATCTTAGAGTACGGGCTCTCGCTAGCGCCGACTGCGTCCTCACTCTCGGACTACTTTCAGCACATGCTCGGCAACGTTGGGATCGTCTTTCCGGCCTGGGCACAAACGGCGAATCTACACGGCGTACATCCGCAGATCGACCTCGCCGCCGCGATCGTCACCGTAATGGTAACCCTGCTCGTAGCGGCAGGTATCCGCGAGTCGGCGAACGTCAACGGCGCGCTCGTCGTGGTGCAGATCATCTCGATGCTGGTATTCATCGTCGCCGTCGCTCACGCAATCCGTCCCGGAAATCTCCAGCCCTTCGCACCATTCGGCTATCACGGCGTGGTCGCGAGCACCGCGCTGGTATTCTTTGCCTACATCGGCTTCGACACCGTAACGGTCGCGTCGGAGGAGGCGAAACGTCCCGAACGCGACGTTCCGGTCGGGATCATCCTGGCGCTCGCCATCGGCGGCATTCTATACGTTGCGCTGACGCTCTGTACGGTCGGCGTGCTGCGATTCGACCGGCTCTCCGACGGCGCGGCGATGCTCGACGCGCTCGGCGCCGTGAGCAAGAGTCACGGACTCTACTGGATCGTCGCGATTGGCGGCCTCGCAGGAAACGCGACGGTCATGCTGACGTCGCTGCTCGGACAGGTGCGCATCTTCTACGTGATGGCGCGCGATCGCATGCTGCCGCCGGGCGTCGCGCGCATTCACCACGTCTTTCGCACGCCGGCGCGTATGACCGTCGTTACCGGAGCGATCGTCGCGGTCTTCGCCGCCGTCTTGCCGTTGACCACGCTGTTGCAGCTGGTGAACATCGGTACGCTCGTCGCCTTCGGGATCGTTTGCGCGGGCGTGCTGGTGCTGCGCGTGGCGAATAAATCTGCGCCGCGGCCATTCCGCGCGCCGGTGCTGCCGCTCTTCTCGATCGCCGGCGTGATCTCGTGTTTTTATCTCATTACCGCCCTGCCCGATACGACGCTGAAGCGGTACGTGATTTGGTTCCTCATCGGGATGGTCGTCTACGGGATCTACGGCTTCCGTAACTCGCGCCTCCGCGTCCCCGTAATCGAGCCCTGAGAGGCTCGCTAACGCCATAGGTCTCAAAAAAAAGGGTTGCTCCTCCCCCCGGCGGGAAGCGGCGGTCCTTGAGTATTCACATTGCGGCCGGTGACCGCTTCGAGCTGATTACCGTGCCGCGCGCCCGCGGCGTGCCCTCGTTTGCCGAAGACGTCGCGCGCGGCCTCACGTCGGACCCGAAGCGTCTGCCCTGTAAGTATTTTTACGACGACATCGGCTCGGCGCTCTTCGACACAATCACCCGGCTGCCCGACTACTACCTCACGAGCGCGGAAGCGGAGATCCTCTCCGAATGGGGATGGCAGATCGTTAGACTCCTAGACTCCCCGGTCGATTTCTTGGAGCTCGGGAGCGGCAGTGCCGTAAAAACGCGGTTGCTGATCGGAGAAGCGCTGCGCGCGCAAACCGAACTCTGCTATAGCCCGATCGACATTTCGAAGGAAGCCCTACGCACGTCGTCGCTGGCGCTCGTCGAGAGTTATCCCACGCTACGCGTCCGCGCATATGCCGGCGATTACTTCGACGTTCTCGAGTCGCACGCGGTCCGGCTCGAACGTAAGACGCTCGCGCTCTTCCTGGGCTCGAACATCGGCAACTACGAACCGTCCGACGCAGCCGAGCTCTTGCGTTTGCTCGGCGGTGCGCTGCGCCCGGGGGATGGTCTTCTGCTCGGCGCCGACCTCAAGAAGGATCGGGCGACGCTCGAACTTGCCTACGACGATCCCGGCGGCGTCACCGCGGCATTCGACCGCAACGTCCTTGCCCGCATCAACCGCGAGCTTGGTGCCGACTTCAACCTGCGCAACTTCGACCACGTCGCGTGCTACGACGAAGCGCGCGGCTCGGTCGACTCATTTCTGCAGGCGCGCGAGAGTGCAACCGTTTCGATCGGCTCGCTGAATCTGCAACTAAGCGTTCGCTCGTCGGAACGAATTCACACCGAATCGTCGTATAAGTTTACGGACGAAGAGATCGTTGCGCTCGGTTCCGCTGCGGGCTTTCGGCCGGAGTCCGCATGGCACGACCGCGCGAATCGCTTCAGCCTGCACCTTTTGGTACGCGAACAGGAGTAAACCCATGTCCCCGAGCCACGCGTGTTCCCGGATTGCTTCGGCACTCTGCGCCGTTGCCGTGCTCGCGACCGCCGGTTGCGGCGCGGCAAGTCTCGCGCCGGTGAGCAGCGCGAGTGCCGCTCAATGGATCGATGCCGGCGGCGTCACGTACCACCGGCCGCACTACGCGGCCACGCGCGCCATGGCCTCGCAGATCCGGCCGGCGCTCTTTGAGGTGCCGTACCTCGGCGGTCCGGTCATTCTTGCGCCAAAGGTCTACTTCGACTTCTGGGGTTACAAGAAGTACGGGGATCCAGATAAAGTAGAACCGTTGCTGACCGGATACGCGAAAGTCATGGGCGGCAGCGGTCATAACAACATCGAAACGCAGTATTATCAAGAGACCGGCAGCACGAAGATGTATATCGGCAATGCGGCCGGCCAGTTCGGCGGGAGCTGGTTCGACACCGCAGCGGTACCGAAGGTCCCCACCGATCCGCAGATCGCCGCGGAGGCGCTCAAGGCCGTGGCTCACTTCGGTTACGATCCGAACGGCGTCTATTTCGTCGCAACGCCGCCCGGTCACAGCGAGGCCGATTTTCCGGCGCACTGGTGCTCGTACCATAGTGCGACGGTTCAGAAAAAGAAGACGGTCGCGTACGTGTACTTCCCGTACGTGCCCGACGGTGGTCCCTCGTGCGGTGCAAGCATCGTGAAGCCGCCCGCCGGTGAGAGCGCGGTCGACGAGGGCGTGACGATCATGGCCGGTCACGAGATCGGGGAGACGATTACCGATCCGACGCCGTCCACCGCATGGGATGGTCCCGGCGGCGAGATTGCCGACGTCTGCGCGTTCAATCACGTCGCCAACGATAAGTTCGGCAAGAAGAAGTACACGATGCAAGAGATGGTCAGCGACGCCGACGACAGCTGCGTCCAGACTTATCCGTAGCGCGCACGCCGTTCCATAAGGCGTAACAGCGCATCGGCGGCGATCGCCAGCGCCGATGCCGCGACGCTGCCCGCGACGATCATCTGCGGCTGATGCAGGGTTAGGCCGTTGAAGATGAGGACGCCGAGCCCGACGCCGCCGACGTAACCGCCGAGCGTTGCGATCGCGATCATCGAGATCGTCGCGATTCGCACGCCTCCAATGAGTACCGGCAGCGCCTGCGGGAGCTCGACGCGCCGCAGCACCCCAAGCGGCGACATGCCCAGTCCGCGGGCCGCGTCCACTTGTGCGGGGTCGACGCCCGCGATGCCGGCTGCGACGTTACGCGCGAGCATGAACTGCGCGTAGAGTACGAGCGCGACGAAGATCGGCGCGAAGCCGAGGCCAAACGCTTCGACGAAGACCGCGAGCATCGCCAGGCTCGGAATCGTGTAGACTGCCCCGAGCGTTCCGAGCAGCCACGGGGCTATGCGGGGGCGCCGTACGGCGAGGATGCCGAGCGGAACCGCGAAGAGCAGTGCGGCGGCGAGCGCCATTGCGACTAGCTCGACGTGCGCCGTCGCCAGCGATGCGACGCGCCAGGGATGCGAAACGAGATAGTTCATCGCGACCGCAACAGCTCGCGTCCGCGCATGAAATATTGGCGGTAGACGTCGTCGCCGGCGTGGATGAGTTCGCGCACGTAGGCCGTCGCGGGGCGTTCGAAGAGCTCGAAGGGCGCGCCGCTCTGTTCGATGCGACCGCCCCGAATCACGACGATCCGGTCGGCCAAGCGGAAGGCTTCGTCGACGTCGTGCGTGACGAAGAGCGTCGTCGTCTGCAGCTCGGCGACGATCCGCACGAGCTCGCGCTGCAACGAGGTGCGGACGACGACGTCGACCGCGCCGAACGGCTCGTCCATGAGCAGAGCGCGCGGCTTTGCCGCGATTGCGCGCGCTACGCCGACGCGTTGCGCCTCGCCGCCCGAGAGCGCACTCGGGCGGCGAGCCCGGTACCGCGCGGGATCCAGGCCGACGAGCCTCAGCAGCTCGTCAACGCGCGCGTCGATCTCCCGGCCGTTCCAGCCGAGCAGCGAGGGAACGACGGCGACGTTCTGCGCGACCGTCATGTTCGTGAAGAGGCCGACCGCTTGAATTACGTATCCGATGCTGCGCCGCAGCTCGACGGGATCGAGTTCGCCGATGTCGGCACCGTCGACCAGAATGCGTCCCGCATCGAGTGGAACGAGCCGGTTGACACTGCGCAAGAGCGTCGACTTGCCGCTGCCCGATGGACCGAGCAGCACGACGAGCTCGCCACCGCTCACCTCGAGCGAGACGTCCTCGACTGCATACCGGTCGGAGCCCGGATATCGAACCGTCACCCCGTCAAAACGAATCGGCGCGGGATTCATCGGCGTAAGAACGCGGCGGCGACGTCGGCGGGATCGGCTTGCGCGTTCTCCACGGCAGCGTTCATCGCTTGGGCGGCACGATCGGTGATTTTCGGCGAGATCTTATCGAGCACGCGGGCTATCGCCGGGCGGGCGGCGAGCGTCGCCGCGCGAACGAGCGGCGCGACGTTATATGCCGACCAAAAATGCCGGTCGTCGCGCGGTAGGACGAGCGCGTCGGTCACGATCGCGCCGTCCGTGGAGAAGGCACTCGCGATGTCGGCCTTTCCCTCCAGGAGCGCGCGGTATTTCAACGCGATGTCGTACGTTCGGACCTCACGAAACCGGAATCCGCCGTAGAAGCGCTGCAGACCGGGCAGTCCGTCGGGGCGTGCGAGAAACTCCTGAATCGTCGCGAAGCGCAGCTCCGGCGCGGCGCGGGCCACATCGGAGAGCGTCGCGAGCCGAAAACGCGCGGCCACTTCGCGCGTCGTTGCAAGCGCCTGTGAGTCGTTCATCGGCGATGGCGCGAGCCAAACGATGCCGTAACGCTTTGCGAAGGCGCTCGAGACAACCGCGTATGCTTCACGAGCGCTGGCGATCGGCGCGAGATGAAGCACGTCGATCAACGCCGTGCCGGTATACTCGGGATAGAGGTCGATGTTGCCGCGCTCCATCGCTGCGATCGCGATCTGCGTCGAGCCGAGATTGAAGAGCCGTTCCACGCGCATGCCCGCCGCTTCGAGCGATTGCGCGTAGATCTCGGCAATGACGAACGATTCGGTGAAGTTCTTCGATCCGACGTGGATCGCAGAAGGGTCGAACGCGCAGCCGGCCGCAAGCGGAGTTGCCGCGACCATCGCGAGCGCTCGGCGGCGCGAGACGGCTTGCGCCGGGTTGCCGGAACGAATCACGCGCGCGCCGCCGCACTTCGCTGCGCAAATCCCAGCAACAAGTCTGCGCCCAGCGCGAGCACGGCGACCGCGAGGGCGCCCTCGAAGAGCAACTCGGGATCGCCGGTCTGCAGGCCGCGAACGATTTCATCACCGAGGCCGCCCGCGCCGATGAAGGTCGCGAGCGTCGCGCTTGCGATCGTCTCGGTTGCCGCGGTGCGAAGGCCCGCAAACGAGACCGGAAGCGCGAACGGCACGACGACGCGCGCGAAGCGCTGCACCGGTGTCATACCCATACCAGCCGCCGCGTCGAGCGCGGCGGCTGGGACGCCGCGAATGCCGAGATCGACCCCGATGACGATGGGGGGTATGGCAAGCAATGCAAGCGCGACGATTGCGGGCGCGGCGCCGACGCCGAGCCACGGCAGCAGGAGCATCAGCACGGCAAGACTCGGAAGGGTCCTGCCGATACCGGCCAGCGCCAAAACCGCGCCGCGCAGCGGGGCCGACTCGGCCGCGAGGACGCCCAGAGGGAGCCCGGCCGAGAGCGCGAGCGCGAGGCCCGAAAGGGCGAGGACGAGGTGCTCGGCGACGTGCGCGGTGAAATCGGCCATGCAGCGCAAGTTTTTTGCCGCTCGGGAGGCGAAACCCGGCATATACCCATGATTGCCCAGCCGCATCCGAAGCGGGCCACGGTTCCCGTTGCGACGCTTGATGATCCTTCTCTCTACATCAGTCGCGAGTTGTCGTGGGTGGAATTCAACGATCGCGTCCTTGAAGAAGCGCTCGACGCGCGCAATCCGCTGCTGGAGCGGCTCAAGTTTGTCGCGATCTACGGAACGAACCTCGACGAGTTCTTCATGATTCGCGTCGCCGCGATCAAACAGCAGATCGAAGCCCAAGTCGTGCGCCGTTCGGAGGATGGCCGAACGCCGACCGAGCACCTCGGCGCGATCTCGGAGCGTCTGCGGGCATCGTTGCCGCAGCAGATGCACCTGCTCAACGACGACCTTCTGCCGGCGCTCGACCGCGAGGGCGTGCACTTGCTGCGCGTGAGCGAGCTCGACGACGATACGCAGGGCGTGCTCGAGCGAACCTTCGACGAGAGCGTCTTTCCGGTGCTCACTCCGCTGGCCGTCGATAGCGGCCATCCATTTCCGTATATTTCGAACCTATCGCTCTCGCTCGCCGTCGAGCTCGAAGAGACGACCCGCGAGGGCGTCGAGTTGCACTTCGCGCGCGTCAAAATTCCGCCGACGCTGCCGCGATTCGTACCCGTTGAGGGTGGCGCCCCCAACGAGCGGCGTTTCGTGCTGCTCGAGGATCTGATCGCGCACCACCTCGACGGGCTTTTTCCCGGCATGCACGTACGCGATTCGTATCTCTTCCGAGTAACGCGCGACGCCGATCTCGATCTGCAGGAAGACGAAGCCGACGACCTCTTGCGCGCGATCGAATCGGAACTGCGTCGCCGTCGCTTCGGCGAGCCGGTGAGAATCGAGATCGAGCGCGGCATGCCGGAGTACATGCGCGACTTTCTCTGCAGCTCGCTCGAACTCGAAGCGGTCGATTGCTACGAGATCGACGGCATCATGGCGCTGAGCGACCTCTGGCAGATCGTCAACCTGCCGGATTACGAGAACGCGCGCGACAAACCGTTCATGCCGGCGATTCCGCGGCGGCTGATCGGCGTCACCGACATCTTCGCGCAGATTCGGGACGGCGACATTCTGCTGCACCATCCCTACGAATCGTTCGATCCCGTCATTCAGTTCGTCAGACAAGCCGCCGAGGATCCGAAGGTGCTCGCGATCAAGGCGACGCTCTACCGCACCTCTGGAAAGAACTCGCCGATCGTGCGCGCGCTGCTGACCGCGGCCGAGAACGAGAAACAAGTCGCCGTCGTGATCGAGCTCAAGGCGCGCTTCGATGAAGAGAACAACATCGAATGGGCGAAGCGGCTCGAGCGCGCGGGCGCTCACGTCGTTTACGGCTTCGCCAACCAAAAGGTCCACGCCAAGACGCTCCTGGTCGTGCGCGACGACGAGGACGGACTCCGCCGCTACATGCACTTCGGCACCGGCAACTACAATGAAAAGACCGCGCTCCTCTACACCGACTTGAGCCTCTTCACGTGCCGTCCGGAGCTCGGGACCGACGACGCTCAGGTTTTCAACGCGCTGACCGGATTCTCGAAGGTCACCGATTACGAAGATCTGTGGGTCGCGCCGGTCACCTTCCATCGCGAGCTCATCGCGCGGATCGAGCGCGAAACGGAGCACGCACGTGCCGGACGCACCTCCGGCATTCGAGCGAAGGTCAACGCTTTAACGGAAATTCAAGTCGTGCGCGCGCTCTACCGGGCGTCGCAAGCCGGCGTTCCGATCGACTTGCTGGTCCGCGGGATGTGCGTGCTGCGTCCCGGCGTACCGGGCGTGAGCGAGAACATTCGCGTGCGCAGCATCGTCGGGCGCTTCCTGGAGCACTCGCGCATTTACGTCTTCGAGAACGGCGGCGAGCGCGAGACGCACATGGCGAGCGCCGACTGGATGGGACGGAATCTCGACCGGCGCGTCGAGCTCGCCGTACCGGTGCTCGATGCGGTCATCGCCGAAACGCTCTCGTCGCACGTAATGACCGTGCTGCTCGCCGACAACGTCAAGAGCCGCGAGCTGCAAGACGACGGGAGTTACCGGCGTCTCTCTCCCGGACCCGGTGAGATGCCGGTCGACGCGCAGCGCGTTTTTCTCACTCAGGCGCAGGCGCTCGGCTAGCAAGCTCCAACACGATTTTCCACTCGTGCGGCATCACCGGCTGCACGGAGAGGCGCTGTCCGCGGCGCAGCAGGGGCATCGCGACCAGCCGTGGATCGGCGCGCATGCTCGCGAGCGTCACCGGATGTGCTAAGGTCTCGACGTATGCGACGTCGACCATGAACCAAATCGGTTTATCCGGCTTCGCGCGACCGTCGAAATAATCGCCTTTGCGATCGAACTGCGAGAAATCCGGATAGGCCTCGCGCACCACCTTGCAGATGCCGACGGCCGCGGGTTGCGCGACGCTCGAGTGATAGAAGAGGGCGAGATCGCCGAGCCGCATCTCCATCATGTTGTTGCGTGCTTGGAAGTTGCGCACGCCGGTCCACGGCGTCGAGCCGTCGGCGCGAAGCTGCTCGAAGGAATAGGCGCTCGGTTCCGTTTTCATCAGCCAATATCGATCCATTAGCGGGCGCGGTTAGGGCCGTGCGCGCGTAAATCCTGGCCTGGTTGCGGGTGATGTGCTATCGTGATGCGGCATGCGCAAAGGTGTGATACGAGCAACATCTCAGGGCTGGGAGGGCGTCGAGCCCGCCGGCTACACGCCCGACGCGCCGGGAACCGGCGTCGCGCGGCACACGCTCGTCGGCACCCGCAAGAGCGGCCCGAGCGAGCCGGGACCGCGCATGGAGCTGCGCTACTTCGAAGTCCAGCCCGGTGCCGCGTCGCGTCTCGAAAAGCACGAGCACGAGCACTACGTCATCGTCCGGCGCGGCCTTGGCTACGCCGTTATCGGCGACACTGCCACCGAAATCGGTCCCGATGACGTCATCTACGTCGGCCCGCTCGAACTGCACCAGTTCGTCAATCGCGGCAGCGAGCCGTTCGGGTTCTTCTGTTTCGTCGATACGTGCCGCGATTTCTCACAACCGCCGACGACTGACGAGCTCGCGCGCCTCGAAGCTTCGCCGGCAGGCGCGGTCGCCAAGCCGAACGCGGTACCACCGCCCGTAAAGCGCTAAGGGCTCGAACCGCTCGCGTCAGCGACGGCGAGCGTTCCGCGTAACTCGGCCGCGAGCCGCGCCGTACCGGAACCGACTCCGAGCCGGCTCGCCGTTTCGTACGCTCGGCATAACGCGTAGGGGTGTCCGTGCGCTTCGAGCGCGGCAACTGCAATCTCGGCCTCGTCACGTGCCGCAGCACGATTGCTCAGTGCGCTGTGGGCGTCGGCCGCGAGGCGTGACGCGGTTCCTGCATAGCGCAACATACCCCGAGCTCGCGCGTAGCATCCCGCCCGCTCCGCAGCGTCAAGCGCCTCCGCTGCCGAGCCAAGCTGCAAATACGCCTCGGCAACCGCAATCGGTCCGCGTACTTCGAAGAGACCGCCTTGGGCTGCGGCGCACGCCTTGCGCGCAAGCGCAAGCCCTTTCCGTGCGTTGCCGCCGAACGACTCGGCCAGCGAGAGAATCAACGCTTTGTCGGCGAACTCTGCCGCACTGCCGGTAGTTAGCGCGATCTGCAACGCCGCTTTTCCAAAATACCGAGCCCGCGTAAAATCGCCGCAGGCGGTCAGATGCGAGCAGAGGATCGCGGTCGCACCGGCGACGCCGCTTGGATCCTGCCCGGCCTCGAAGATCGCGATCGCCTCCAGCGCGTACTCGATGGCGCGCGACATACCGCCGGTGACCAGCGCTTGCACGACGCTCAGCTCGAAGAAGAGCTGTCCGAGCAGGTTCGCTGGCTTATGCCGCGTGCGGTCGAGCAATCTGCGCGCGCGGCCGAGCGAGGTCAACGCCTTGGAAGCGTCGCCGTTGAGACACGCAATTTCGGCGTAGCGGAAAAGGACGCCGACGGCGGCGCGAATCTCGTGTCGATCGGCCGCGGGCGGCAAGTGTTCGACCGCGATCGCCGCTCGCTCTAGACTCTGCGAGGAACGCGCCACGTCGGTCCCCTGCCAAGCGACATACGCCGACGCCATCGCAATGTCGAGCTCCGCGGGCGCGGGATCGGGCGCGATCTCCGATGCGAATGTCAAAGCCCGCTCGAAGAATCGCCTGGCTCGCTCGTCGTCGCCGACGTCGGCGGCAATCGCGACGCCGTAGCAGAGCGCGCGTACGCCTTGTTCCGGGGTGCTTGCCTCGCGCGCAATCCGCTCGAGCTGGGTGAATATTGCCTTGAAGTCGCCGACGAGGCGCAGGTTTGCGACGTGATCCATGTCGAGCTCGAAGCGCGTCGGGAGCGACCGGGCCGGCTGTTGCGGCGGCGCGAGATTCGATCGGATCAACGTCAGCAGGCGTTCGAACGCACGCCGCCGCTCGCGATAGAATTCGCGCAGCGATATGCCGAGATCGCGCGCCACGGTCGCATGCTTTTCGCCACGCAGGTCGCATCGAGTTACGATCGCGCGCTGCCGTGCGAAATGAATGTTTGGCGGGTTGGCTTCAACGTTTAGCGTGGCAACCGCCGAAAGAATCGCGGCGCGCGCACGCAGCAGCGCGGTGCTCTCGGTGGCACGGTACGATTCGCCCTCCCCCAACTCAGCGAAGAGGTCGTGGAGCAGCGCGCTGCTGCGCAGACTTACGGCGTCGTCGACCCGGCGCAAAAGCCTCGCAAGTTCGACGACCTCAGCCGGCCGTGCATTCACACGAGGCTACTTCTTCGCTGCGCTCACCACCGCTCCAAAGGGATCGGCGATACCGGAAAGCGTCTTAGTGGGGTTGCCCCCCGCCGGATAGCTCCAGAACATCGCGGTCGTGCTGTCGACGTTCGGCCCGATGAAGGTCGTGCCGTGGATGAAGAACTGAAAGATGCCGTCGGAACCGCTCAGCGTCATGGTCCCTTTGACCTTGCCGCCCGCCCCGTTGGTGCGATAGACCTTACCGCCCGTCGCGTCGCCGACGGCCACGTACTTGCCGTCCCACTGCACCCCGCCGGGCGTGGCGATCGTGACTTTCAAGCTAATTTCTTTAAACGTTGTGCTGCCGTTCGGTAGCTCGGCAAACTCGAACTGGCGCGAAGCATTAACACCGTCGAGAAACAGGTTCCCCTTGTTGTCGTAGCCCAGCTGATATCCCAGCAGCAAGTTTGGGTCGGTCAAGACCGTTGGACTGCCCGACGCATTAGCGTAGAGCGAAACTCCGCCGTTGCCGCTGCCGCTCATCGGGGCGAAGTTGATCACGGCGAGTGTGTCGTTTGCAAGATCCACCGAACACCCTTCCATATATTCGCCGGGGTTCTGGAGGGTTTGGATCGGGCTCGTGCCGCCGTGCGCGTACTCGAGAATCTCCTGTCCGCCGAACGTCGTGACGAACACGTTGCCACTCTTGTCGACGCACTCGCCTTGTGGATCGGGAAGGCCCGTCAAGGTTCCTTTGAGCTTGCCCTTTGGAAACGAGAAGACGTCGACATCGCCGGTCTGCTCGGAAATATACAAAAGATCCGATCTCCTAGCGCCGGGAGCCATCCACGAGCGCCCACGCGTTTCTTGCATGGCGCCCAGGGGCGTGCCGGGCGATTGTGACCCGGCGCTGCAGCCGGCGAGCATAACGATTGCCGCCGACGTCGCGAATCCATATCGAGCCAAATTGGAACCGATCATGACGGGAACGCTCCTTTGTTGGGAATTGCATTGCTTCTCTGCCGTCTCCCTTTTCCGGCAGCTCGAATCCTGGAGTCGGCACTGACGAAAAGATGACCGTCGTGACCTCGCCGCTAAACGGCGCCTTGAGCCCTATCCACTGTGATAGCTTAGGGAACGCTGGAAAATATGTCAGCGTCAACCGGTTTGGCACCGAACCAAGAAGCCGACCTTGCAATTGGATAAGGGCACGGCTCCAGCCCTGTAGAAGATGCAGCCCACCTGTTATCGATGCGGAGGACGGCATTTAGTGGGCAGTTTTCGCTTAGCAACAGCCTTGGGACTCGGTATTGCGCTGTTAGCAGGGTGTGGAACGAATCAACAAATTGGTCCATCGCAGGCGATACACACGCAGAACGTTACGCGGGTAGGATCTGTAAAACCCGATAGCACGATTTATTGGGAACCGTCCAAGATAGCTTTTAAAGGCTCGGAGCATGATAACCCCGTGCTCTATCTTCCGACCGGTCATAAATGGGGCTTGGGCGGTGACACCTGCGGCAAAAGGGTATTCGCAGCAACGATCAGTCAAGGAACCTCCGGCAGCCTTACCTGGTACGAATGGGATTTTCACACTACAGCGCCGGGCCCGTTTCGGTGCGTCTACGTTGCCCACGATCGGGCAACAAAGGAGAACGGGAGACTAATCGTCATCGCTCGATAAGCAGAGCGGCGTTGACCCTGCAACGAATTGGCGCATTTGCGGTGACGCGGTCGACATACCAGCCGTCGTGTTGCTAGTGGTTACTCTCCCGTGGCGACGGGGCGTGAGGGGTCGGAGACCCACTCGCTCCACGAGCCGTTGTAAATGCGCGAGCCTTCGAGACCCGCGTGGTGCATGGCGAAATGTCCCACTGCGGCGGAGACGCCGGAGCCGCATTGATGCACGGTGCGCTGTGGATCGAGGACGGCGCGTTCGAACTCGGCGCGCAGCCGTTCACGCGACTTGAGGCGGCCGTCGGGCGCGAAGTTCTCCTTGAACCAGCGGTTGAGCGCCCCTGGAATGTGTCCCGCGATTGGATCGATCGCCTCAGTTTCGCCGCTAAAGCGTTCTCTTGCACGCGCGTCGAGCAGCTGCATCGCGGGATCGTTGAGGTGCGCGCTCACGTACGCTGCGTCGACGAGAAATTCGGGATGGAGATGGAGCGTGAGGTCACCTTCGTTCGCGGGTAACGATACCGGTGCGGCATCGACCGGAAATCCGGCGAGATTCCACGCCGTAAAACCGCCGTCGAGTACGGCGACGGCATCGTGACCGATCCAACGCGTAAGAAACCAAAAGCGCGGCGCGAACATATCCGCGCCGGCATCGTATGCGACGACTTGGGTAGAGTCGCCGACGCCACGCGCACGCAAGAAGCGTGCAAAGGCTTCGGGCTCCGGCAGAGGATGGCGTCCGTTCGTTCCGGTTTTTGCGCCGGCCAAATCGTTCTCGACGCCGGCAAAAAAAGCGCCGGGGATGTGAGACTCGTCGTAGAGCCGCCGGCCGAGATCGAAATCTGCGAGCGCGTGACGGCAATCGAACACGACCAGATCCGCCGCACCGAGTCGCGCGCGCAGCTCTTCGGGCGAGATGATCGTCCTGAAGGTCACTGATGAAGGTCGATCGTTTCTTTCACCGCGGGCGGCGCGCCGAAGGCCTCTTGCAGCGTCGTTTGCAGCTCGCCGTTCTCTGCCATCGGTCCGAGAATATCCGTATCGCCGTAGAACTTCCCGTTGATGAAGACCTTCGGGAGCGTCGGCCAGTTGGTCAGCTCGGCGAGCGCCTCGCGCTTGGGCATATTCTCCAAGACGTCGATCACCTCGAACGGATAGCCGAAGCGATTGAAGAATTCGATCGTCTCGAGCGTGAAACCGCAGCGCGGCATGCTCTTGGTGCCTTTCCCGTAAACGACAATCGCGTTCTCCGTGATTTCGCGCTCGATCTCTTCCTTGTAATTCATGGCTGATTCAACCCTCCGCAACGATCGTTTTGAGTTCGACGGCGTGAACGCGGCCGTCTTTGAGTGCACCTTTGAGCGCGCCGTACACGAGCTGGTGTTGCTCGATCAACGTCTTTCCTCGAAACGCTACGGAGCGCACCGTCACGTTGAAATGATCCATCGTTCCGGTACGGTCGAAGATGCCGACCTCCGCATCGGGGAGTTCGGCACGAATGAGATCGGTCAGCGCGCCGTCTTCGATCACGAGCGCAGCCTCGGTGAGGAGCCCGAGCCGAGCGCTTCCGCCAGCCCGCGCGCTTCGCCGAGCGTCTCGGGGAGGCGAGTCGCGCCCTTGCTCAAGGCCGCGGTGACGCCGCTTGCGAGGACGATGCCGGTAACGCCGAGCAGAACTGCCGGTATGCCACTTGCGCGTAGAGGCCCAATCTCGATCGTGAAAGTGCGCTGGACGCGCGCGAGACCGCGAAAGAACGCGCGAAGGGAACGGCCTGGGGTATTCATCGGCTCGTTCTACGGCGCATCTGCGCGGAAGGCCTGGCTCGGGCCACTCCGAAAGCGCGCATGAGGTGACCGGCACTTCTCGTTCGCTCCTCGCATTGGTAATCGCCGCGGCCGCGGCCGCGGCCGTGGTTGCGCACGGGACGATCGACGTTATTGCTGACTTTCTGGTCGCGCATGCAAGCTACGACGACGTTTCTAGCCACGACTCGCGCGGGCTCGTCGTCACCATCGCCGCTCTGTTCGCCGGTGTCGTCGCCTTGCATGGCTTGCGGCTTTGCTGCGACGTGGCGGCCAATCGAACGCTTGCGTCGACTCGGGCGCCGAGTTGGCGGAGCGCACCCTTCTTCGTCGGTGCGACGATGCTGCTCGCGTCGATAATCGTTCCTGCGATGGAGGTATTCGACTCGCGATTGGCCGGTACGACGCTGACGAACCTCGACGATGCGTTCGGCGGATCCGTGTTCCTCGGGCTGGTCACGACACTCGCATGCGCAGCCGTCACTGCGATCGCGGTGTACGCATTGGCCCGCTGGATCCTCTCGCATCGACAGCGTATTATAGCTGCGATCGTCGGGATTACCCGCTCCCGTTCGCAATCGCTTACCGGCCTTCGGCGGTCGCGCACCTTCGCCAACGCTCCAATCTGCCCCCGCAGGCTTTCCGCACTGCGGCGCGGCAAGCGCGCCCCTCCCCGTCATGCCCTACGCCACCCAAAAACACTCCATCCACATTGCGAGGGCAGATATGCTTCATATGCTCATTGCGGCGTGCTGCATGATTGGCGGCACGGTGCAGACGCCCGGGGGCGCGCCAATTGCTCGAGCTGCGGTCTCGCTCCGCGGTCCGGCGTCAGCGCACGCTACGACCGACGTCACAGGAAACTTCTCGGTTCAGATCCCTCCCGGACGATACGATCTCACGGTGGTCGCGCGCGGATACGCGACGGTTACCGTTAATACCGGCGACGTTGGCGATGGCGCGCGCATCGTCGTCGTGCTCGAGCCGAGCGATACCCCGAAACTGCGCACGATCGGCGAGGTTACCGTCAACGGCGGCTACACACTCGATCGCAGCGTCATACCGGAGATGAGCGTCTCGCGCGAGCAAATGGACGCGCTCGGATACACGCAGGTGCTCGAGGCTCTCCAACAGGTGCCCTCGGTCGTCATCCAGCGTCCGGACGCCGGCGCTCCGACCGCTCCTGCCGTCGTTTCGTTGCGCGGTCCCGATCCTTCGGAAGCCATGGTCACGATTGACGGTCAGCAGCTCAACGACGGCAACACCGGCGACATCGACCTCTCGCAGTTCGCGGTGCCCGCTTTCAACAGCGTCAGCGTCACGGAGGGACTGGGGCCGACCGATTTGGAGGGAAGCAACACGTTCGGCGGAGCGGTGAACTTCATCTCGCTGCGCCCGACGCAAGAGGATCACTTGAACTTCTCGGCCTCGGCCGGTTCGTACGGCTCGACGCAGAGCTGGCTCAACGCGACCGGGTCGATCGGCAAGCTCGGCTACGCACTGGCGGGCGACAACATTCAGCAGATCGGCCAGGTGAGCCAGTACGCCTCGGTGGTGCCCGCAAACAATTTACCAATTTACTGCGGGCCGGCGACGAAAACGAAGACGCCGAACTGTCCGTTTGAGGCGCACCTCGGCTCTTCGATCGCGGCGCGGCTCGGTCTGATCAATCTCGACTACAACTTCTCGCAGCGTTCCGACGTGGGCTTCCGCGTCTTCACGCTTGGCGACAATCGCGACGAATCGAGCGCGCTTAACGGAATCGCCGGCAACTCGACCTGCGTCTTCAGCGGGCCCGGTCCGGGCTGCGGTTTCTCGCCCTCGGGATCGGAGAGCTCAAACGAGGTCGCCAACCCGGTCTACGGCGACCACGTAGGCCAAGGGAGCGCGAACTTCGCGCAGAGTATCCGCGCATACGACGGTTACGCGCGGACGCCGATAGGATCGGGTATCCTATCGGCCGATTTCTATGCGACCGATAACAACATCGACTTCCAAGGCGGCGCGGTCTCGCCGTACGACGTATCGCATCTAGATACGCGTTACAACGAGGGTCTCCAGTGGGGACGTACTTTCGACTCGAGCGAGTTCTCGTTCGGCGGTTACTTGCGGCAGGAAGCGCTCTCCGGCTTGGGCTTTTCCGACACGCAGGCGCAGAGCATTCAATCGTACTTTTTCCGCGGCGCGCAGCAGCTCGGGCCGGATATTCGCCTCTCCGGCGGTCTCTACGACTCGACCTATTCGACGTTCGGCGATACGCTGAACTGGCGCCTCGGGCTCAGCGGTGACATCGGAACCTCGAGCGTCGTGCGCTTTTCTGTAGGAACCGGCTTCCGTGCGCCGCTCTTAGCCGAGCGCTACTTCTTTCCGGCCGTCATCGTGAACGGAAAGCTGGAGCCGAACCCGGCGCTTGGTCCACTCGATCAAAACTGCGTGGTCCCTAATGGCAATCCGAACGAGCGCCCGGAACACGCGACCGAGTACGAGCTCGGCTTCTCGCATCTTTTTTCGAGCAGTTCGAATCTCGACGTCTCGATCTATCGCTCAAACCTGCGCGACACGATTGAGAATTTCTATCCGGGCGGAGGCGCGCAGAGCTTCTGCGGCACGCCGCCCGGCTTCGCGTACGTCATCCCGATCAACATCGGCAACGCCGTCTACGAAGGTGCCGAAGCCCGTTATAAAGAGGCATTTCCGCGCTTGAATCTCACCGCGACGTTTTCGTATGGGCTCAACGTCGCGTATCCGTACGCGCTCGGCCCGTTCGTTTCGAACCCCACGTCGGGCGGCACGCTCGTCGATTACCAGCAGTTCTTGGGCGTTCCGCAGCAGCAAGGCTCGGCGATGTTCACGTGGGCGCGAGAAGGGTGGCACGCTTCGACGGCCTTCACCTTCGCGGGCCGGAACAACACCCTGAATCAACAGCCGTACACGCTGGTCGACGGTGCGATCGGAAAGAACTTCGGACGTCTCGACTTTACGATTGCGGCGACGAACATCTTCAACTCGGTCTCCGGTCCGTTCACGCTCTACGACGCCGGAGCTCCCTATCGGGGGCTCTACTCCGGCCCAAACAATACGCAGTATCTCGCCAACACCCCGACCGACGCACTCTTCGTCGAGCCTGCCTCGGTGAAGTTCATCTTGACCTTCCACGAATAATGGAGCCGATGCGGGCGCTTCGGCTGCACGCGATCGGCGGCCCGAAGAATCTGCGCCTTGATAGCATCGACGTCGCGGAGATACGCGACGACGAAGCGCTCGTCCGCGTGCGCGCGGCGGCGCTCAATCGCCGCGATCTCTACATCACCGAAGGTCTCTATCCAAATATTCGGCTGCCGGTCACGCTCGGATCGGACGGCGCGGGCGAGATTGCGGCACTCGGCTCGGTCGTTGCGGGTCTCCACATCGGCGATGAAGTCGTGATCGACCCGATGCTCTCCTGGGGAGAGGATCCGCGCGTCTGGGATCCCGCAAAAGCAACGATTCTCGGCATGCCGCGCGAGGGAACGTTCGCGCAGTACGTAGCGGTGCCGGTCGACAACGTCTATCCTAAGCCGAGCGGCCTTTCGATCGAAGAGGCCGCGGCCATTCCGCTCGCAGGACTCACCGCGTATCGCGCGCTCTTCACGCGCGGCGCACTTCAAGCCGGTGAGACGATTCTTATTACCGGCGTCGGCGGCGGCGTGCAGACGTTCGTGCTGCTCTTCGCCAAACGCGCCGGCGCGCGCGCGATCGTCACCTCGAGCAGCGAGGCGAAGCTCGAGCGCGCGCGGGCGCTCGGCGCCGATCTCGCGATCAACTACGTGACGAATCCGGATTGGCCGAAGCTGTTGCGCTCCACCGGGCCGGTCGATCTCATCGTCGATTCCTCAGGTGGCGAAACGCTGCGAAAGGCGATCGACGCCGTGCGCCCCGGCGGACGCATCGTCGTCTACGGCGGCACGAATGGCGACGCGACGATCAAGCCGTTTCCGCTCTTCTGGAAGCACCTGACGATCTTGGGCACGTCGATGGGGAGTCCGCAGGATTTCGCTGCAATGCTCACGCTCTTCGACGATGGTCTGCGGCCGGTCGTCGACCGCACCTTCGCGTTGGACGACGCGGTTGCAGCCTTCGAGCATTTGGCGGCCGCGGACCAGTTCGGAAAAATCGTCGTTCGGGTCGATTAGTTCTCGGGCTTACCGTCGCAGCTTCCGTTGGGCGGCGGCGCATTCCGATAGATCGGCCCCGAATGCGCGACCGGCATTCCGTCGTGCGGCCACAGAATCACCGGCACCTCGCCGCCGGGCGTGAGCTTTCGTTCGCATTCGATCACCGCGTGCGACTTCGACGTCGCGTTTCCACCGACCCAGAGATCGAACCAGAGCTTGTGACATCCTTGGCTGCCGCTGCCGCTCTTCGGACCCGACGCCGCGCAGAGATCTTCGCGAATGAAGTACTGCTTGATGACCGGGACGTAGATCTTAATGCCGTACGGAATCGTCTTGTTGTTTGCGTGCTCGGTCGCAAAGGTTGTCGGATTGCAATACGTTCCGTCGCCGCCCGCGTGTTGGTGAATGACCGGATGCGCGATCTGGTTTCCGGGCGGCGAGTTATCGGGCCAGCCGTAGAACGTGATCGTCGCGCGAACGTGCGTTGGATCGATCTTCGCGACGTAACACGATTGCGGCCCCGCAACGCCGGTGGACGAGTTAGGAGCCGCGGGGTTCGTTGCGGATTGCGGCGCGCACGACGCCGCCGCGACGATGCTTGTCAGACCGAAGAGCCAACGTTTCATAGCGAGTAAACGTTCAGCGAATCGAGCCGGAGTTCCGTTCCGAGCTCCGCGACGATCACCGCCGCCTCTTGCGGACCGACGATCTCTTCGATGCGCGGATTCAGGATTGCGGCCTCTTGGGCGGTCATCGGGCGGCCGAGCGGTCGTGAGACGACGCGGCCCTCGCTTTCGAGCGCGAGCAGGTGTGCGAGAATCTGCCGCGCCATCGCCGGCCAGAGCACTTGACGTTGCGGCGAGTAGATGCCCCGGACGAGATCGGGAATGGTTTGCGGCTCCTCGCCCAGCGCGTCGAGAATCTGCCGCTCGCGCATCTGCCGGTGCTCGATATACTCGGCGATTTTCGCGCGCGGGTCGGTGACCACCGGTCCGTGTCCGCCGTAGATGACGCGCGCATCGCCGAACTCGTCGGCGAGTCGTTGCAGCGTGCGGTGGTACGGGCGCATCGCACCGCCGGGCGGCGCGATCACGGTCGTGCCTTCGCCGAGAATCGTGTCACCGGTAAAGAGCGCGCGCTCAAGCGGCAGATAGAAGATCGCGTGATCGAAGGTGTGCCCGGGCGCGTCGACGATCTGCAGCGCGATTTCGCCGGCGCGCAGATCGCCTTCAAGCGGCAAGTCGGCATCGTGCGCTACCTTGCATCGCGGGTGAGCGTAGAGCGTCGCACCCGTTGCGGCGACGAGCTGCGGCGCGCCGAGTGCGTGATCGGGATGTCCGTGCGTCAGCAGGATCGTGCGAATAGTCAAGCTTCGCGCCCGTGCCGCGTCGACGATCGCGTCGAGGTGTGCGTCGATCGGGGGTCCGGGATCGATGACGAGCGCCTCACCCTCTCCGCAATCGATTACGTACGAATTCGTGCCCTGCAGCGTCATCGCCGAAGGGTTGGGCGCCCGCACGAGCGTTACCATTGGTTTTCGAGCGCCGGCGGAATCGCAAAGTCGTCGCCCCCGTCTCGCGGTACGATCGTGAGCACCGGCTTGCTGCGCGCAAACTCAAGTGCCGCATCGACCGAATCGAACGAGGCGAGACGCACGAGGTGTTTGATCGTGGGATAGACGAGATGCAGCGTTCCGGCGCTCAAGCGTTCGAGGGCCGCGGCCGGCGAAATCCATATTCCGTCGTGCGTTTCGAAGGCATCCGCGAGCGCGGCTTGACCGGGCGGAGCGACCGCGAAGAAGAAGTGCGTGTTGTAGCGGCGCGGCTCGCTGGGCGGCGTGATCCAATGCGAGAAGAGTGCGAGCTCTCGCGCGTCGGCGTACCAATCGTGCGCCGTCAAAAAATCGGCGAAGGCAACCGTGCCGTCGCGCACGGCGACGCGTTGCGCGGCGACGCGCTCCCAATCCACCGGGGATGCCCCAATCGGAAGCCCACTGCCCGTGCGAGCGAGTAGCACGCCCGCCTCCTCGAAGAGTTCGCGGAGCGCGGCGACGACCAGTGCCCGGGCCGACTCGCGATCGATCGGCGGCTCGTCACTGCCAAGATCGGCGGGAATCGCGGCGCGAAATTCACGGTCGAGCCGCTCGGCGTCGAGGCCGAGGGTGCGTGCGCGCGCCGCCTCGGAAGCGTCTTGCGCCGCGATCGTTCCCCCGGGAAAGACGAACGCGTCGGGCGCAAACGCGCTGCTCGCACTTCGGCGCGCGAGGTAGACCTCGAACGGCGGCCGCGCCAAGATGACGGTCGCCGCCAAACGTACGCTGTTCACGGACGGCTAGTCTGCCCGCGGCGCACGGCGAATACCTCTCCATGCGAATCGCGCTCGGCAGCGATCTGGCCGGCGAACTTCCGGAGGCCATCGACCGGTGGTTGCGCGGACACGGTCACGAGGTCACACGGTTCGGCGCGCTCGCGGCGGGCGCAGACGATGCGTGGCCCTCCGTCGGCCGTGAGGTCGCGCGGTGCGTCGCGCGGAGCGAGGCCGAGTACGGCGTGCTCTGCTGTTGGACCGGCACGGGCGTAAGCATCGCCGCAAACAAGGTTTCCGGAGTACGGGCCGCGCTCTGCGCCGACGCGGCAACTGCCGCCGGAGCGCGTGAATGGAACGACGCCAACGTGCTCTGCATGAGCCTGCGCGCTACCTCCATCCCGGTCGCACAGGAGATGCTCGAAGCCTGGTTCGCCAGCTCTCCCACCGCCGACCCCGCCTATCGCGCCATGATCGCCCAGGTAGAATGAGCAGAGGAGCCGCGCACTCGCGCGGCCCCCTATCAATCTGCCGTTCACCGGAGCGTAGAACTCACGCTACGACTCCGGCCCTCTCTCACGGCGGTGTCGAGACTGTCTGTCCCGTCCTGACCCGAGAGGCCGATTCTAGCAAAATCAGGCACCTCGATTCAATACGTTCGGGAGAAATAACCAACATCCGAGCAGGAGCAAGCACCAGTTGACCGCGTGCGAGATCCAACAATACGGGCATGCGCGCCGGGTCAGGTAGAGCAACGAATAGCCTAAATAGAGCGAGGCCGCTGCGGCGGCGAGCATCGCCGCGAGGAGGGCAAGCTCGGTGACCCAGCCGCGCACGAACCAAATCGCAATCGCGACGGCGGGATAATAGAGCGCTCCTATCAGCGAGTTAGGGAGACCGAAAAGGTATGCCCTTGGCGTCTTCACGACGCTTGGACCCTCGATTTCGCCCCGCTCGGCCCGCCGGCTCTTGCGCAGCATGAAAAGCGAGGCGTAGAGCCCAACACCGCACAATAACGTGATAACTCCCCGGATAACCATCGCTTGAACCGCCTCCTTCGCAAGGGTGCGGCTCTCGCTCTGCTCGCCGCTTCGTTTCTGCTGGCATTCTTGGTGATTCGCGACCAGCCGCGCGTCGCACAGGAGATCCGGACGATCGGTCCGTTCGCCTATCCGCTTGCGGTCGCAGTCTTCGTCGTCGTAGCTTCGGCGCCGTTCTCGGTGACCGACGCTCTTGCGATCATGAACGGCGCGATCTTCGGCCCGGTGAAGGGCACCCTCGTCGATATTTTCGGACTGATCGGCGCGGCGTTGCTCGGCTATTGGATCAACCGCCACGCGACGCGGCTCTGGCGCCTCGAAGAGTACCTTCACCGCTTACCGGCATGGGTGAAGCGCTTTCCGGTCGGGTCGCCCGCCTTTCTGCTCGCCGTGCGGGTCATTCCCGGCTTCGGCGGGACGGTCGCGACGGCGAGCGCGGCAGCTTTCCGCGTGCCGGTCTGGGTTCACGTTTGGACGATGTGCGCGATCGCGATTCCGATCTGCGCGCTGCTGACGATCTTTGGCGACCGCGTTACGGTAGCGCTTCACGGCTACGAAGCGCGGGCCCGGCACTACGCGCGCCATTACTGCGAAACGCATCGTTGTCCGCACTTCCACTTCCGGCGCATCGAAACGGTGTCGCCCTCGCCGTGACGACGCCGCAGATCGTCACCGAAAGAAGCGACTTCGAACGGCTCTGCGCGCGCATCGCCGAAGCGGATCGCGTTGCGCTCGATACCGAGTTTCACGCGGAGCGAACCTATTCGCCGCGGCTCATGGTCGTGCAGCTCGCCTTCGACGACGGCGCGGCGATCGTCGACGCGCTCGCGCTTCGCGATTTGCGTCCCCTTGCGCTGGCGTTCACGCAGACGACGGTCGTCGGCCATGCGCTCTCGGCCGATCTGAAGATTCTTGCGGAACGCTACGATTTAGTGCCTCCACGCGTCTTCGATACGCAGATCGCGGCGGCGTTTCTCGGTTACGGCATGCAGGTCTCGCTTGCCGATTTGGTGCGCGGAGTCTGCGGCGTGAAGCTCACGAAATCGCAGACGGTCAGCGATTGGTCGGCACGCCCGTTCTCCGAACGGCAGATCGAGTATCTCGTCGGTGACGTCGCCTATCTCTTACCCATCTACGACGCGCAGCGTCCGCGCCTCGAAGCCCAAGGGCGCTACGAATGGGTTTACGAGGAGTGCGCGGAGCTCGGCGACATCGAGCGCTATCGCGTCGACGAGCGGCGCGCCTATCTGCGCATTCCCGGAGCGATGCGCATGAGCCGTCGCGAGCTCGGCATTCTCAGCGAGCTGGTGAAGCTGCGCGACCGCATCGCACGCGAGCGCGATCTGCCGCTACGATACGTGCTGCCCGACGACGTGGTCGCGGGTCTTGCCGCGCTCAAGCCCGCGACGATCGACGATCTCGGCCAACTGCGCCGGCTCGACGGCGGCATGAAACGGCAGCTCGGCGCGGCGATCCTCCAAGCCGTCGCCCGCGGACAAGCGATCGCCGAAGCCGACCTCCCACAGCGCCCGAACCGTCCGGCTACGCCCGCGCGCGACGCACTCGTCTCGCTGCTCGGCGCGGCGATCGCGGAGATCGCGCGCGACGCCGGCCTTCCGTCGAGTCTGCTTGTGCCGCGGGCGACGCTCGAACGTCTCTCGCGTGAGGTGCCGCAAGATCGGCCGGCATTCGAAGACGTCCTCGCACTGCAGCCGTGGCGGCTCTCGCTCGTCGCCGAACCACTCTGGCGTCTCCTTACCGGCGAGGCTGCGTTGAGAATCGAAGGCTACGCACACGGCGATCCGAAAGTACGGCTATCCGATGAATCGACACGCTAATAGCTTCGGAGCGCTCGACACGCTGCGCGCCGGCGATCGCTCCTGCCAATACTTTCGTCTCGACGCCCTCGAGCGATCCGGCATAGCGACGCTGGCGCGGATGCCGTTCTCGCTGAAGATCCTGCTCGAGAACCTCCTGCGTTTCGAGGACGGACGCATCGTCAAGCGCGACGACATCGAAGCACTCGCGCGCGGCGGTCGTGCAAGCCACGAACGCGAGATCGCGTTTACTCCGGCGCGCGTGCTCTTGCAAGATTTCACCGGGGTTCCGTGCGTCGTCGATTTGGCGGCGATGAGAGATGCAATGGCCGCAATGGGCGGCAATCCGAAAGCGATCAATCCGCTGCAGCCGGTCGAGCTGGTCATCGACCATTCCGTGCAGGCCGATTACTTTGGCACGGACGACGCGCTGGCAAAGAATACCGATCTCGAGTTCGAGCGCAACCGCGAGCGATACGCCTTTTTAAAGTGGGGTCAATCGGCGCTGGCGGGCTTCCGCGTCGTCCCACCGGGAACGGGCATCGTCCATCAGGTCAACATCGAATATCTCGCGCGCGTCGTCTTCGCCCTTCCCTTCGACACGCTTGAGGCAAGCTCGGCTCAAAGTGACACGGAAGCGCCGCTTCTTGCGTACCCCGATACCGCGGTCGGTACGGACTCGCACACGACGATGGTCAACGGACTCGGTGTTTTGGCGTGGGGCGTCGGCGGCATCGAGGCCGAAGCGGCGATGCTCGGCCAACCGGTGACGATGCTCATTCCCGAAGTGGTCGGCTTCCGATTGGACGGCGCGTTGCGTGAAGGGGTGACCGCGACCGATCTCGTGCTCACCGTCGCCGAGATGCTGCGGCGCAAAGGCGTCGTCGGAAAGTTCGTCGAGTTCTACGGTGCTGGGCTCTCCGCGCTCCCGGTCGTCGACCGCACGACGATCAGCAATATGTCGCCGGAGTTCGGATCGACCGTCGCGATCTTCCCGATCGACGAACGTACGCTGGAGTATCTTCGTCTGACGGGACGTCCGCCCGAGCAAGTCGCGCTCGTCGAAGCGTATGCGAAAGCGCAAGGCCTCTTCCGCACCGATGCGACGCCCGATCCGGAGTTCGCCGATTCGCTCGCGCTCGATCTGGGCGACGTCGAGCCGAGTCTTGCCGGACCGCGCCGCCCGCAGGATCGCGTGCCGCTCGCGCACGTGAAAGACTCCTTCCAGAGCGCGCTGCACGAATGGGTTGCCGCGCGCGACCGTCCAAACGGCGCGATCTCGCGTTTCGAGGACGAGGGCGGTGGCGGCACCGCGACGATGGTCCAGACGCTCGACGAAGTCGACGATGGATCGGTCGTCATCGCCGCGATTACGAGCTGCACGAACACCTCGAACCCGTCGGTTCTGATCGGCGCGGGTCTGCTCGCGCGCAACGCCGTCGAGCGCGGTCTGGAAACGAAGTCGTGGGTCAAGACGTCGCTTGCTCCCGGATCGAAAGTCGTCACCGATTACTTGGCGAAGGCCGGCCTTCAAACGTACCTCGACCGGCTCGGCTTCCATCTGATCGGTTACGGCTGCACGACGTGCATCGGAAACTCGGGGCCGTTGCCGAGCGACGTTGCGGAAGCGGTCGCCGACGGTGACCTCATCGTCGCCGCGGTGCTCTCGGGAAATCGCAACTTCGAAGGGCGCATTCATCCGCAGGTTCGAGCGAACTATCTCGCTTCGCCGCCGCTCGTCGTCGCTTACGCGCTCGCCGGGCGCATGGACGTCGACTTGACGACCGAACCGATCGGCATTGGGAGCGACGGCGCGCCGGTCTTTCTGCGCGAGATCTGGCCGAGCAACGACGCGATCGCCGCTACGATGGCGCAGTGCATCAGCGTCGAGATGTTCGAGCGCGAGTACTCCGACGTTTTCAAAGGCGACGTGAACTGGAACGGGCTGAACGTCGCCGCGAGCGAACGCTACGCATGGGATCCGAACTCGGAGTACGTCAAACGGCCGCCCTACTTCGAGGGGATGCCGGCGCAGCCGGGGCGGTTGCAGGACGTTCTCGGCGCGCGAGCGATCGCCGTGCTCGGCGACTCGGTGACGACCGATCATATTTCGCCGGCGGGCAGCATCGCGCGGCAGAGTCCGGCCGGGAAGTATCTCACCGATCGAGGGATCGAGCCGCGCGACTTCAACTCATACGGCGCGCGCCGCGGCAATCACGAGGTGATGGTCCGCGGAACGTTTGCGAACGTGCGCTTGCGCAACGCACTCGTTCCCGGCGTGGAGGGCGGTTTCACGCGCTATCTGCCGAGCAACGAGGAGCTTTCGATCTTCGACGCTTCGCGGAAGTACGCGGCCGACGGCACGCCGTTGATCGTGCTCGCCGGCAAAGAGTACGGTTCGGGTTCGTCGCGCGATTGGGCGGCCAAAGGGCCATATCTGCTGGGCATCAAGGCGGTGATAGCCGAGTCGTTCGAGCGAATCCACCGCAGCAATCTGATCGGGATGGGGGTTCTCCCGCTCGAGTACCTGGACGGCGCGGACCGGTCGACCTACGGCCTCGACGGTGAAGAGATCTACGACATCACGGGATTCGCCGGAGGCCTCGAACCGCGCATGCGCCTGCGCGTGAAAGCGACGGATCCGCGGAGCGGCCGGGCGATGGAGTTCGAGGCTCGCCTTCGCATCGACACGCCCAACGAGGCCGAGTACTACCGAAACGGCGGCATCCTGCAGTACGTCCTGCGCCAACTCGCTCGAACCCCGACGTCAGCGTAGCGTTATGGAGGCAACACTCTTTCTTGCCGACTCGGCACAAACGTCGCCCGACGGAAAGCTGCATGCGCTTGGCATCGGGTGGGCGCAGACGAGCAGTCCAGTGACGGCGCCGTCGGCGGTCGCCTTCATCTTGCACGTCCCATGGAACGAGACCAACCGAAGAGTTAGGTGGACGCTCGACCTTTTGGATGCCGACGGCAAGGCCGTAGTGGTGCAAACCGGCTCCGAAAGCTTTACCAGCGTTCATATCGAGAACGAGATCGAAGTCGGTCGGCCGCCGGGTACGAAGCCTGGGGCCGCTATCAACGTCCCGTTCGCGGTGAACATGTCGCCGATGCCGCTCTCGCCCGATCGGACCTACGTCTGGGTATTGAGGATCGGCGAACGCGAGTGGCGCGCGCCGTTCGCGACGCGTCCGTTGCAGCAAGAGTAGTCAAGCGTTCGCGCCGCCCACCCGGCCGGCGCTCGGCAATCTTGACAGCAGATGTCATATTTGCGTAGTTTGATGGTGCCGTGAAGGCCGATCGGCTCATTGCGCTCTTACTGCTCTTGCAATCGCGCCGCCAGTGTGCGGCTCGCGAGCTGGCTCGCCGGCTGGAAGTCTCTGAGCGGACCATCTATCGCGACGTCGACGCGCTCGGCGCGGCGGGCGTTCCGGTCTACGCCGAGCGCGGCGCGAACGGCGGGATTGTGCTCGCCGACGGATATCGGCGCGCACTCACGCATTTCACCGAAGAAGAGATTCGTGCGCTCTTCATCTCTGGTGCGAGCGCGCTTGCCGATTTGGGACTCGATGCCGGGTTCGAGCGCGCGCTCGAGAAGCTCCACGGTGGTCTCGCCGACGTGGCGCAGCGCGCGGCGGAGAAGTCGCGCTCGCGCATTCATCTCGACGCACGGCGTTGGAATCAAGCCGAGCCGCCGCGCGCGCTGCTGACGGCCTTACGCCGCGCAGTCTGGGACGACCGCCGCCTTCGGATCCGGTACGAAGACCGCAACCGCGCAACGTCGACGCGAGCGGTCGATCCGCTTGGGCTCGTCTCGAAGGCCGGCGTCTGGTATCTCGTCGCGCGGTGCGATAGCGAGCTGCGAAGTTTTCGCGTCGAACGGATTCGTAGCGTCGAGGAGCTGGCCGAGCACTTCGAACGACCGGCCGACTTCGACCTGGAACGGTATTGGAGCGAATCGTCGGCACGCTTTGCGCAAGCCTCGCGCAACGCCGACTTCGTGGTGACGTTGCGTGTGCGCAACGATGCCATCGACCGCATCACCGCGTATTGGCCCGGCGAGGTCGTCGCGCGCCGTACGCGCGACTCCCTCATCCGCTTGACTTTTCCGGGCCCCGAGATCGCGATTTTTCAGCTCATCGCGTGGGCCGACGCGATTGCGCTGGTCGAGCCGGCCGATCTGCGCGACGAAATCATCACGCGGGCGCGGCGCACCCTGCGGCGATTCGAGGGCCGGTAGCGTGACCCGGCGCTAGGCTTGCGCCTTGCGCTGATGGATGATGATCGCGTTGCCTTCGGGATCTTGCGCGAACGACATGAAACAGACCGGCGATTCCATCGGTTCGCTCACCTCAAGGCCGCGCGAGCGATAGGTCTCGATCGCACTCCTCACATCGTCGACGGCGAACATGACGGCGCCACCCGTCTCCCCGTCCTCGGGCTTCCACACGCCGAACGTCGAGCCGTCGGCGAGCGTGAACTCGGCGCCGCGCCCTTGATCGTCGATCTCGGTCGGTTTTATGCCGAGCACGTCGCGATAGAAGGCGATGGCGGCCTGCGGATCCTTCACCAGATACGCGGCAATGTCGATTCCCTTGATCATCGTGGCTGGTCTCCTCGTTAAAGTCGGCGGATGATGTGCCATCAGCATACCCACCGATACATGACACAAGCTGTCATATATCCCGAACTCGGAAAATTTAGAGCATCACGCGCCGGAAATCCGCCAGCAGCTCGGCGATGTAGACCAGGAAACGCGCCGCGCCGGCGCCGTCGATCACGCGGTGATCGTAGCTGACGCTGATCGGAAGCATCAAGCGGGGCACGAAGGCCTTGCCGTCCCAGAACGGTTTCGTCGCCGTGCGCGTCGCCCCGAGGATCGCTACTTCCGGCGCGTTGACGATCTGCGTAAAGGCCGTGCCGCCGATTCCGCCGATCGAAGAGATCGTGAAGGTGCCGCCCTGCATCTGTGGGAGCGTCAGCTTGCCATCGCGCGCCTTGCCGGCAAGCTCCTGGGCCTCACGGGCGATCTCGATTAGGCCCTTCGCGTCCGCGTTCTTGATCACGGGCACGATGAGTCCACCCGGCGTATCGGCGGCGAACCCGATGTTGTAATACTGCTTTAGAATCACCTCGTCGCCATCGAGCGACGAGTTGAACTCCGGAAAACGCTGCAACGCCGCAACCGATGCGCGAATGAGAAACGCGAGCATCGTGAGCTTCGGTCCGCCGGACTTGGATTGTTCGGCGTTGACTTCGTGACGAAGCTCCTCGATCGAGGTGACGTCGGCTTCGTCGTAATTCGTGATGTGGGGCACCTGGACCCAATTGCGATGGAGGTTTGGGCCCGAGAGCTTCTTGATGCGCGAGAGCGGACGCCGCTCGACCTCGCCGTACTGGGCGAAGTCGAGCTTCGGCCACGGCGGCAACCCCGGGAAGGGAGATCCGCCGGCGGCGCCGCGGCTCTGCAACGCGCCCTTGACGAAGCCTTGCACGTCTTCCCGAGTGACGCGCCCGTTCGGTCCGCTGCCGCGCAACCCGCGAAGCTCGACGCCGAGCTCGCGCGCGAAACGGCGCACGGCGGGTCCGGCGTGCACCATGCCGTCGCCGGCGCTCGCCTGCACCGCCGGCGCGACCGGCCGCGCCACGGGGCTCGTTGCCGGCTCGGCGCTCTTCTGCGGCGCGCCTTCTGCGTTGAGTCTCGCTATCGGGGTTCCCTTCGAGACCTTATCGCCGACCTTGACCAGGACGTTCGCCACGACGCCATCGGCCTCGGCGGGCACTTCCATCGAGGCTTTCTCGCTCTCGAGCGTGATCAGGGAGTCGTTCTTTTTGACGCGATCGCCGGTCTTGACCAAGACTTCGATCACGGGAACGTCTTTGAAGTCACCGATGTCGGGAACGCGAATCTCAATCGCGGCGCTGCTCGCCGCGGCGGCAGGTGCCTTCGGCGCTTCGGCGGGCGCTTTCACCTGCGGCGTCTCCGAGCCAAGCACCAGTATCGGTGATCCGCGCGAAACCTTGTCGCCGACTTTGACCAAGACCTCCGCGACGACGCCGTCGGCTTCGGCCGGCACCTCCATCGAAGCTTTCTCGCTCTCGAGCGTGATGAGCGAGTCGTTCTTTTTGACGCGGTCGCCGGGTTTGACTAAGACTTCGATCACGGGGACGTCGTTGAAATCACCGATATCGGGAACTCGGACCTCGATCGTTTCGCTCATTGCGTTCGCCTATACCGTGATCGGGTTCGGTTTATTCGGATCGATGTGATACTTCTCGATCGCTTTCTGTACCGTCGCCGCCGGAAGGCTCCCTTCGTCGGCGAGCGCGCGCAATGCCGCGACCGTGACGAAGTGCCGGTCTACCTCGAAAAACCGGCGAAGCTTGCGCCGAAAATCGCTTCGGCCGTAGCCGTCGGTGCCGAGCGCGACATAGCGGCGACCCACGAACGGCCGGATCTGCTCGGCAAACGTGCGGATGTAATCGGTCGCGGCGATGCCGGGGCCCGGCCTTCCTTGCAAGCACGTCTCGACGTGCGACCGGCGGGGCGGCTCCTGTGGATGCAACATGTTCCACCGCGAAGCGGCGACGCCGTCGCGCTGCAGTTCGTTGAAACTCGTCACGCTCCAGACGTCGGCGCTCACCTTCCATTCGTTGGCGAGAAGATCCGCGGCGGCCTCGACCTCGCGAAGGATCGCCCCGGATCCAAAGAGCTGCACGCGCAGCGTCTTGTCGTCGGGCGCGCCTGCATCCCGGAGCAGATACATGCCGCGCAGAATGCCGTCGCGCGCATCGGGCGGCATCGCCGGATGGTGGTAGTTCTCGTTCATCAACGTGATGTAGTAATAGACGTCCTCTTGCTGCGCGAGCATCCTCCGCAGGCCGTCTTGAATGATGACGGCCAGCTCGTACCCGTAGGTCGGATCGAAACTCACGCAGTTCGGTACGAACGAGGCGGCGACTTGACTGCTCCCGTCTTCGTGTTGCAAGCCTTCGCCGTTCAAGGTCGTCCGCCCCGACGTCGCGCCGAGGAGAAAACCGCGCGTACGGCTGTCGCCGGCGGCCCACGTGAGGTCGCCCACGCGCTGGAAGCCGAACATCGAGTAGAAGATGTAGAACGGAATCATCGGCAAGTTGTGGTTCGCATACGACGTTCCGGCGGAGATCCACGATGAGAGCGCCCCGGCCTCGTTGATTCCTTCCTGCAGAATTTGTCCGAGCTTGTCCTCGCGATACCACATCAACTGTTCGGCATCTTGCGGGTGATAGAGCTGCCCAACCGACGAGTAGATGCCGAGCTGGCGGAACATGCCCTCCATGCCGAACGTGCGCGATTCGTCGGCGACGATCGGCACGACTCGTGGTCCGATTTCGCGGTCGCGCGCGATCGCATTGAGGATACGAACGAAGGCCATCGTGGTCGAGATCTGCCGCTCTCCCGTGCTCTGCAACTGCGCATCGAAGACGGAGAGCTCCGGCACGGTCAGCGCGGCCGACTTCTTGCGCCGGGCAGGAACGCTCCCGAGCGTGGCGAGCCGTTCGCGCAGGTAGCGCATCTCCGGCGCATCCTCGGGCGGCTTAAAGAAGGGGATTTTTTCGCTTGCGAGCGCGGCGTCGGGGATTGGAAGCGAGAAGCGGTCGCGAAAGACGCGCATCGCCTCGACTTCCATTTTCTTGGCTTGATGCGCGACGTTCTGCGCCTCACCGGCCTCGCCCATGCCGTAACCCTTGATCGTTTTGGCGAGCACGACCGTCGGCTGGCCCCGATGCTCGAAGGCGGCCTTGTACGCGGCATAGACCTTGAGCGAATCGTGGCCGCCCCGCTGCAGTGCCCAGATATCCTCGTCGCTCCAGTTTTCGACGAGCGCCTTCGTCTCGGGGTAGCGGCCGAAGAACTCATCGCGCACGTACTTGCCGTTGCGCGACTTGAACGTTTGATAGTCGCCGTCGACGCACTCGTTCATGAGCTGGGCGAGCCGCGTGCCCGCATCGGAGGCCAGCAGCGGATCCCAGCGGCTTCCCCAAATGACCTTGATCACGTTCCAGCCCGCGCCCTTGAAGACGCCCTCGAGCTCTTGGATGATCTTGCCGTTACCGCGCACGGGCCCGTCGAGGCGCTGCAAGTTGCAGTTGACGACCCAGATGAGATCGTCGAGCTTCTCGCGTCCGGCGAGCGAAACCGCGCCGAGCGACTCGGGCTCGTCCATTTCGCCGTCGCCGACGAACGCCCAAACTTTACGTCCGGTCGCGTCGTGCAATCCGCGATCGTGCAGATAACGCATGAAGCGCGCCTGATAGATCGACATGATCGGTCCCAATCCCATCGAGACCGTCGGAAACTGCCAGAACTCCGGCATCAGCCAGGGATGTGGATACGACGAGAGACCCTTACCGTCGACTTCTTGGCGGAAGTATTCGAGCTCCTCTTCGGTGATGCGCCCTTCGAGAAAGGCGCGCGCGTAGACGCCGGGTGAGGAGTGGCCTTGAAAGAAGACGAGATCGCCGCCGAACGATTCGGCCGGCGCGCGAAAGAAGTGATTGAAGCCGACGTCGTAAAGCGTCGCGGCCGATGCAAAGCTCGCGACGTGGCCGCCGAGCTCGGAGCTAACCTTATTCGCACGTACCACCATCGCGAGTGCGTTCCACCGGACGTAGTGGCGCAGGCGCGCCTCCAGCTCGCGATCGCCCGGCATCGGCGGCTGCCGGTCGGCCGCAATGGTGTTCACGTAGGGCGTCGTGACGCCGAGCGAGACGTGCGCGCCGCCGCGCTGCGCCTCGTCGACGAGATGGGCGATGAGCTGTCGCGCGCGCTCGTGTCCTTCGACGGTCAGGACACCACGCATCGCATCGAGCCACTCCCGGGTCTCTTGCGGATCGGGGTCGGAATCAAAAATCGACATTGCTCAAACGCTCATTTGAGCCGCCACGGCCCATTTCTTCCCAATGGCCTCATCCAATCGGCAGGCTGGCTGGTTCCAACCTGCCGCGCGATCCTCAAGCTTGCGTCGAAGGCGCGGAGTGGAAGGATGGGGTAAGACCGCTGGAGCGGGAGCCACGTGCTGAGAGGGCGAGTCGCAAAGGCGGCGAGCCGACCGCAAGACCTGATCCGGATAATGCCGGCGTAGGGAGGATGCAATGAAGGTTTACGTTGGGGGATCCGACCCCGCGATGCGCGTGCCGCGTCGTGCCGTAACGCTGACGGACGGCACGGTTCACACGCTCTACGATACGAGCGGCCCGTACGGCGACTCGCAGTACTCACCCGAGATTCGCCGCGGATTACCGCCGCTTCGCGAAGCCTGGATCGCTGAGCGAGGCGATACCGTCGAACTCGAGCGTCCGTCTTCGATCTACCGCCGTGGGCGCGATGCGATGAGCGAGCTCGACGGGCTGCGCTTTCCCGCGCCGCGTCGACCGCGACGCGCCAAGTCCGGCGCGAACGTGACGCAGATGCACTACGCGCGGCGGGGCGAGATCACGCGCGAGATGGAGTTCGTCGCGCTGCGCGAGGGCATCGAGCCGCAGCTCGTGCGCGACGAAATCGCGCGCGGTCGCGCGATTCTTCCTTCGAACGTCAACCATCCCGAGAGCGAGCCGATGATCATCGGCCGTAGATTCCTGGTGAAGATCAATGCGAACATCGGCAACTCGGCGGTGAGCTCCTCGATCGACGAGGAGGTCGAGAAGATGACCTGGGCAACGCAGTGGGGCGCCGATACGGTGATGGATCTCTCGACCGGCAAGAACATTCACGAAACGCGCGAGTGGATTCTGCGCAACTCCCCGGTCCCGATCGGGACGGTTCCGATCTATCAGGCGCTCGAGAAGGTCGGCGGCAAGGCCGAGGATCTCACCTGGGAGCTCTTCCGCGACACGCTCGTCGAGCAGGCAGAACAGGGCGTCGACTATTTCACGATCCATGCCGGCGTGCTGCTGCGTTACGTTCCGCTCACCGCCGATCGCATCACCGGCATCGTCTCGCGCGGCGGCTCGATCTTGGCGAAGTGGTGCCTCGCCCACCATCGCGAGAACTTCCTTTACGAGCACTTCGAAGAGATCTGTGAGATCATGAAAGCGTACGACGTCGCATTCTCACTCGGCGACGGTCTGCGCCCGGGCTGCACTGCCGACGCCAACGATGCGGCCCAGTTCGCCGAGCTCGAGACGCTCGGCGAACTCACGGGCGTTGCTTGGAAGCACGACGTCCAGGTCATGATCGAGGGACCGGGTCACGTGCCGATGCACATGATCGAAGAGAACGTTCGCAAGCAGCTCGAGATCTGCAAAGAAGCGCCGTTCTACACTCTCGGCCCACTCGTTACCGACGTTGCGCCCGGCTACGATCACATCACGAGCGCCATCGGTGCGGCGATGATCGGATGGTTCGGCACCGCGATGCTCTGCTACGTAACGCCGAAAGAGCACCTCGGGCTGCCGAACAAGAAGGACGTCAAAGACGGCGTCATCGCGTACAAGATAGCCGCGCACGCGGCGGATCTCGCGAAGGGACACCCCGGCGCGGCGCATTGGGACGACGTCCTCTCGAAGGCGCGGTTTGAGTTTCGCTGGGAGGATCAGTTCAATCTCTCGCTCGATCCAGAGACGGCGCGCGAGTTCCACGACGAGACGCTCCCGGCGCCCGGCGCGAAGACCGCGCACTTCTGCTCGATGTGCGGCCCGCATTTCTGCTCGATGAAGATCACGCAGGAAGTTCGTGAGTACGCGGAGCGCGGGATGGCCGACAAGTCGCGCGAGTTCCTCGAGCAGGGCGCGGAAGTCTACGTTCCGGCCGCGACCTAGTGCCGCTCCCATGCGCCGTGCTCTTCGACCGCGACGAGACGATCGTCGTCGACGTTCCGTTCAATGGAGATCCGAAACGCGTCGAGCCGGCGCCGAACGCTCGCGCGCTGCTCGACCGGCTCCGCGCGGCCGGCTTGCCGCTCGCCGTCGTGAGCAATCAGAGTGGAATCGGGCGCGGACTCGTCACCGCGCAAGCCGTTGACGCGGTCAACCGGCGTGTCGACGAGCTGCTCGGGCCTTTTGCCGGGTTCTTCATTTGTCCGCACGCGGCGCAAGACGGATGCGAGTGCCGCAAGCCAAAGCCGAAGCTGATCCTCGATGCGGCGCGCGTACTCGGCGTCGATCCAGCCTGTTGCGTGGTCGTCGGCGACCGCGAGAGCGATGTCGAAGCCGCGCGCAACGCGGGAGCGATTCCGCTCAAAGTGGACGGCCCGAACGGGCTGGAGGCGGCCGTCGAAGCCATCCTCCAACAGTTGACTTAAGGGGTGTTGGCGTCGAGCCAGTAGTCGACGTCGAGCCCGTGCGCCGGAAGCACGACGGCGAAAGCGGACGCTGGAAGGTGGACGCTGCGCGTGAGCCGTTCCCACGTGGAGAGCACCCGGACGACGTAGTTCTGGGTTTCGTCGTACGGCGGGATGCCGCCGTACTCGCTCACCGCTCTGGGGCCGGCGTTATAGGCCGCGAAGACGAGGCTCGGGTGCGTCCGGCCGAAACGTTGGATTAGCCCGCGCAGATACCGCGCCGCGCCCGAGAGATTCTGCTTGGGATCGCGCGGATTGACGCCGAGCAGCGCCGCCGTTCCGGGCATGAGCTGCCCCAGCCCGATCGCACCCGCCGAGGAGACCGCATGGGTGCGCCACTGCGATTCGACGGTGACGATCGCCACGAGCATGTTCGCGTCGATCCGCCACCGCTCCGCATTGACGAGCACGCGGCGGGCGAGATCGCGGCTCTGCCAGCCCGGCAACTGCGGATTGATATGCCGTAGTACGGTTGCATAAACGGCAATTGCTGCAGGAGTGGCTGGAACGGGACGGTGATAGGCAAGCGCAGGAGTTGCAGTGAGCGCCAGCGAGCCCCAAACGAACGAGGCTCCAGCCAGGAAGCTGGCGACAGTCCTTCGCATATGGGGCCGGTGGGTTCGCGCCATCATTCAAGGCCGCCTTCCGGGGCAGCGCCGCCCCGAGTAACTCGGTATCGCTGGCGAGCGCTTGCGATCGTCGTTGCGGTATTGGTCGCAATGTGTGCGGCGATTGCGTGGTCGCAGTGGTATGCAATTCACGTCAACGTCCCGAGGTATCAAGCGCAGCACGCAAGCGTCACGGCGCATTGACGCACCGCTTTTGATGGTTCTTTGAGTGGGGCTGCAAAGGAGTCGCCCCGCGCCCGGCGTTAGAGCAAAATAACGGAGGTTTTTGGAGTTGATCGCGCACGCACTTATTCTTACTCTTGTCGCTGCAGCGCCGACCGCGTCGCCGCTGACGCCTTCACCGTCGCCGCCCAAGCCGGTGACGACCCCATCGCCATCACCGACGCCGAGCCTGGGACCCGCGTTCGGCAATATGAGTTGGCGCGCCATCGGGCCCGCGACGGCCGGCGGACGCGTCGCGGCAGTTGCCGGATCGGCGACCGATCCCAAACTCTATTACGTCGGCGCTGCCGGCGGCGGAGTCTGGAAGTCCGCCAACGGCGGTCAGACCTGGGACCCGGTATTTGAGAAGGAGGGCGTCGCCGCGATCGGTGCGGTGACCATCGATCCGACGAACAACGATACGGTCTGGGTCGGAACGGGCGAGTCGAATCCGCGCAACGACGTGAGCTATGGCGACGGCGTCTATAAGAGCACCGACGGGGGCGATACCTGGGAGAACGTCGGGTTGAAAGCGACGCGGTATATCTCGCGCATTCTCGTCGATCCGCGCAATCATAACCACGTCGTCGTGGGGGCACTCGGCGACGTCTTTTCGGATAGTTCGGAGCGCGGCATCTACGTCACGGACGATGGCGGCAAGACCTGGAGGCAGACGCTTTCGGTCGGCCCGGAGAGCGGCGCCTCGGACCTGGCGATGAACGCGCAAAATCCGAGCGTCATGTACGCCGGCGTTTGGAAGTTTCAGCGCAAGCCGTGGACCTTCACGAGCGGCGGTGCCGAAGATGGACTCTATAAATCGACCGATGGGGGCGCGAGCTGGACGAAACTGGAGGGTCACGGTCTTCCCGCGGCGCCGACAGGGCGCATCGGGGTGGCCGTCGCCCCGAGCGACGGAAACCGGGTCTACGCGCTGATCGAGTCGGGCGAAGGGCTGCTCTGGCGGTCCGACGACGGCGGCGCCAACTGGACGATGGTCAGCAAGGATACGCTGATCGACGCGCGCCCGTTTTACTTTTCGCACGTCGAGGTCGATCCGAAGAATCCCGATCGCGTCTATGCTGTCTCCTTCCAAGTCATGCTGAGCAAAGACGGCGGAAAGAACTTCAAAGCGATTGCCGACAGCGTGCACTCGGATTTTCACTCGATGTGGATCGCGCCGAACGATCCGACGCGCATTATCTTAGGTGAGGACGGCGGCTACGCGCTCACGCTCGACGGCGGCCAGAACTGGTTCTTCTCGGCGAATCTTCCGATCGGTCAGGTCTACCGCGTCGGTCTGGGCACCGATAATCCGTACACCGTCTGCGCCGGATTGCAAGACAACAACGGATGGTGCGGTCCCTCGAACTCGCTCGATCCGTCCGGCATCCAGAACAAATACTGGATCGCCGACACGGGCGGCGACGGACAATGGGGCATTCCCGAGCCGGACGATCCGAACTGGATTTGGGCGGATTCCCAAGACGGGAGTCTGGGCGTATTCAACCGTGTCACGAAAGACGGTTGGTCTGCGGCGCCCTACGCGCAGACCTCGAAAGAATCGTGGGTGCCGGCGACGGCCAAGTATCGATTCAACTGGGAGTCACCGATTGCGTTCGCGCCGTGGCGTTCCGCGGGCGGAAGCCTGATCGGTTGGTACGGCGGAAACGTCGTCTTTCAGACGACCGACCGCGGCCGGTCTTGGACAGTAATCAGTCCCGATCTCACGCGCAACATCAAGGCGCATCAGCAGACCGCGGGCGGCCCGATCACCAACGACGTTTCGGGCGCCGAGTACAACGATACGATTCTCGACATCGAGGGCTCGCCGCTCGCGCGCGGCGAGATCTGGGTCGGAACCGACGACGGCCTCGTGCAGCTCACGCGCGACGGCGGGAAGCATTGGACGAACGTCACGCCGCCAGGGGCGCCCGAGTACGGGCGTTTCGCAACTGTCGCTCCGTCGACGCTGACCGGTGGAACCGCGTACGCCACGGCCGATGGCCATTACACCGGTGACAACGCGCCGTACGTGTTCGTCACGCACGACTTCGGGAAGCACTGGACGAAGATCGTAAACGGCCTCCCGACCGATCAGTGGGCGCGCTCCATCCGCTCCGACATTCGTAATCGCGACCTCGTCTATCTCGGTACCGAAGAGGGCATCTGGATCTCGTTCGACGGCGGCTCGACGTGGCAGTCGTTTAAGAACGATCTACCGTCGGTCTCGGTCCGGGACATCCGCATGCAGCCGCAGTACGACGACCTCGTGATCGCGACACACGGGCGCTCGGCCTACATCATGGACGACATGACACCGGTTCAGCAACTCGCGCAAGCCGTCGCCCGTGGAAACTGGCTCTTTACGCCTCGGCTGGCCTACGAGTGGTCGCTGACCGAAAACGACGAGGGAACGTACACGAACTATGCCGCGGATAATCCACCCAACGGCGTGACCATCACGTTCTATCAGAACCAGAAACAGAAAAACGACCCGGCCCTCGACATCCTCGACGCTCACGGACGCGTGATCCGCAGCGTCTCCGGAACGCACAAGGTCGGTGATAAGGACCGGCCATATATCACCAACAAAGTCGGTTTGAACCGGTACACCTGGGACTTCAGCGTGAACGGCCCGGTGCGCTGGAACGGCGGAAACGACTTCTCGAAGGGACCCCAGAACGGCCCCGCCGTCGTGCCGGGCGATTATTCGGTGCGCATGACGCTGGCCGGACACACCTACGTGCAGCACTTCAAAGTCCTGCCCGACACGCGTTCGCGCTTCACGCAAGCCGATTATCAGCGGAGCTTCGACACCGCGATGCGGCAGATGGGCCATCTCTCGCAGGTCGGTACGATGCTCAACACGCTCGACGACCTGCAGAAGTCGATCGATACGGCGCTTTCGTCGGCGAAGAATGCGAACAACGCGGCGCTGACGGCAAAGCTGCAGGATGCCTCGACCGCCCGCCAGACGCTCTTCGATTCGCTTGCGGTGAACATCCGCGGCGAAGGAACCGAGGACGAGGGCAAGCTTCACGAAGATCAAACGGGGGCGTACTTTGCCGCGCAGGGTCTGATCACGCCGGCAGTCGAGGATCTGCTCTCGCGCGTCGAGGCCGAATATCGTGACGGCATCACGCGCTACAATGTCTTCGTGACCGGCGTGCTGCCAGGCGTCGACACGGCGCTTACGCAGGCCGGAATGAAGGCGCTGCCGGCCGTCAAACCCATAAAGGAATGATCCTCTCGACGGTATTGCTCGCGGCAGCGGCCTACGCGAATCTGACGTGGCGCTCGATCGGCCCAGCGGTGGCCGGTGGCCGCGTTGCCTCGGTCGCCGGGACGCCGCAGGACGATCAGCTCTACTATCTCGGCAGCGCCGGCGGCGGGGTTTGGAAATCGGCGAACGGCGGAGCGACCTGGGAGCCCGTCTTTACCAAACAGGACGTTGCGGCGATCGGCGCGGTCGCGATCGATCCCACGAACGAAAGCATCGTCTGGGCGGGAACCGGCGAATCGAATCCGCGCAACGACGTCAGCTTCGGCGACGGTCTCTACAAATCAACCGATGGTGCGAAGACTTGGAGACGGGTCGGACTCGCCGGCGTTTGGAGCATCTCGCGAATCGCGATCGATCCGCGAGATCCGCGTCACGTCGTGGTGGGCGCCTTCGGTGACCCGTTCAAGGACTCGCCCGATCGCGGCGTCTACGTAACGTTCGACGGCGGTCAAACCTGGAGCAAGTCGCTCTATCTGAGCGCGGCGAGCGGCGCGAGCGACGTTGCAATGAATCCCGCGAATCCCAACGTCGTCTATGCGGGCATGTGGCACTTTCGTCGCGTGCCGTGGACCTTCACGAGCGGCGGCCCCGACGACGGACTCTACAAGTCGACCAACGGCGGCCGCACCTGGAGGAAGCTCACCGGCAACGGACTACCGGCAGGCTACACCGGGCGCATCGGGTTGGCGGTGGCACCGAGCCGGCCGGATCGCATCTTTGCGCTGATCGAGGCAAAGGGAGGCATCCTTTGGCGTTCCGACGACGCGGGCGCGCATTGGTCGATGACGAGCAACGACACGCTCGCGGATCAGCGTCCCTTCTACTTTACGCACATCGCCGTCGACCCGCGCGATCCAAACCACGTTTACGCCGTCTCCGAGATGCTCGCCGAGAGCAAGGACGGCGGAAAGAAGTTCACCGAGATCGCCAAGGGCGTGCACGTCGATTACCACGCGATCTGGATCGATCCCAAGAATCCCAAGCGGATCATCGTCGGTGAAGACGGCGGGTACGCGCTTACCAACGATCTCGAGCACTGGTCGTTCTCTCGAAACCTGACGATCGGACAGATCTATCACATCGGGCTCTCTAATGAGAATCCGTATTTGGTCTGCGCCCCGTTTCAAGATAACGGCGGATTCTGCGGTCCGGAGAACTCGCTCGACAACGAGGGAATCCTCGATCGCCATTGGATCGACGTCATCGGAGGCGACGGCATGTGGATCGTGCCCGATCCGGTCGACCCTCGCTACATATGGACCGATTTAGAGGACGGCGCGCTGACGATCTTCGATCGAAAGACCGAGCTGAGCCGGTTCATTCGTCCCTACGACGCATTCCCCGGAAGCTTCCTGGGGCCGTTCGATCTGCGGACCGTTCCGTACCGCTTCAACTGGGATGCGCCGATTGCGTTCGCGCCCTGGGACGGACACATCGGCTGGTTTGGCGGGAACGTCGTCTTTCAATCGAGCGATCGCGGTGAGACCTGGAACGCGATCAGTCCCGACTTGACCCGCAACATCAAAGAGCATCAGGCGCCCTCCGGCGGTCCGCTGGCGAAGGACGTCTCGGGGGCCGAGTACTCCGATACCCTTCTCTATATCGAAGGCTCGCCGATCGATCGCGGCGAGATTTGGGTCGGAACCGACGACGGTTACGTGCAAATGACGCGCGACGCGGGCGCGCACTGGAGCAACGTCACGCCGCCGGGCACGCCGCAGTACGCACGAATCGAGACGACGGCGCCCTCGCCGCTTACCGCGGGCACCGCCTACGCGATCGCCGACAACCATCGAATGGGCGATTACGCACCCTACGTCTTCGTGACGCGCGATTACGGGGCGACGTGGACGAAGATCGTCGACGGTCTGCCCGCAAACCAATACGTGCGTACGGTCCGGCCCGATACGCGCAATCCGTACCTGCTCTATGCCGGAACGGAGACCGGCATCTGGGTATCGCTCGATGGCGGGGCTCATTGGCAAGATTTTCGCCTCAACCTTCCCGCGGTCTCGGTTCGCGACATTCGAATTCAGCCGCAGTTCAACGACCTCGTTATCGCGACGCACGGGCGGGACGCGTGGATCCTCGACGACCTCGGCTCGATTCAGCAACTCGGAAACGCCCACGGCGCGACGCTCTTTGCGCCACGTCCGGCGTACGAGTATCACTACCATTCCAACGATCTCGGAATCTACACGCGATTCGCCGGGGAGAATCCGCCGAAGGGAGCGATCCTCGATTACTATCAGGTTGCGCCGCAGAAAGACGCGCCTACGCTGACCGTTCTCGACGCCGGCGGACGGGTGATCCGCACCGTCAAGGGCACGCACAAAGTAAAGGGTAAGAGCGAACCCTACCTGCCGAACAAGGCGGGCATCAATCGTTACGTCTGGGACTTCACCGAAGATCCGCCTGCGAAATGGTACGGAGCGGCGAAGGAGGATTACCAGGGCCCGAAGACCGGACCGGTCGTGGTGCCCGGCACCTATACCGTTCGTCTCGCGCTCGGCGGACAAATGCTCGACCAATCCGTCGTCGTGAAGCCCGATCCGCGCGACGAGTGGACGCAGGCAGAGTATCAATCGGGCTACGCGTACGCGCAGAAGTATTCGGCGATCTACGGCAAGATCGACGAAGCACTCAACAACCTCGATTCGATCGCGAAGTCGTTGACCGCCGCAAGCACGGCCGCCAAGAACGATCCCGCCCTCGCACAGCAGATCTCGGCGGCGCAAGCGCGGCGGCAGCCGGTCTTCGACGCCTTCACGGCCGATTACAAGAACGACGAAGATTCGATCCAACGACCGGGCTCGCTCCGCGAGTCGGTGCCGCGAACCGGATTGGGCGGCCCGCAGCTGCCGCCGACCGCGGCGCAGCTCGATTACGCAAAACGCTTCGACGCCGCATATGCCGCGGCGATGGACGGCTACAACGCCTACGTGAGTTCGCTCGCGCCGCTGCAGGCTTCGCTCAAGAAGGCCGGCATCAAGCCGCTCGACGGAACGAACTCGCTCGCACCGTAGTTCGGCTATTCGTAATCCGGCGCGAAGTCGTTGCGCTGGTTACGCATGAAAAACTTCGGCGGCAGCGGCGCCGCGATCTTCACGAACGAGCGCGGGCCTTCGGAGAAGTCGAAGCAGTCGCCGGCCGGTGAGGCCGCCCGCGCATCCGCGGCGCCGAGTTGCGCGAGCCCGAACAGATCTTCGGCGAAACGCAGGACGCTCGCGGTTTCGTACTGCACGTGCGTGACGTAGTTCTGCTTCGCGTAGGGCGAGATCACGAGCAGCGGGACGCGGAAGCCGAGGCCGTCGTAATCGGCGTACGGCGGCGCGACGTGATCGTAGAGACCCCCCCAGTCGTCCCACTGCACGAAGATCGCCGTGGAGTTCCAGAACGTGCTTTTGCCGACCGTGTTGACGAGTGCGGCGACCCACGATGGGCCGTATCCGCCGCCGCAGTTAACGTGATCGGAATCGGCGCAGACGGGAGTGATCCAGGTAAAGTTTGCGAGCTTGCCGGCGCGCACGTCCGTGATGAACTTCCAGTTCGGCGAGATGACGTCGGTCTTCCAATCGGGTCCGTCGTAGATATGCTTGACCGCTTGATAGGCTGACCAGACCGTGGCGGTTCCGCTCGAACCGTTGCCGAAGCCGCTTGCATAGAAGCGCCACGATAGTTTCGCGCCGTCGAGCTCGTCGCCAAGTGTTTGATAGTCGAAACAGGCGCGCTCGCCCGGAGCTCCAACGTGGCGCTCCTGGTTGATGGTCGCAACCATGTCGCCGGGACCGCCTTCGCAGCCCCAGAGCTCGTTGGGCAGATTGGCGGCCGCGGCGGCCTGTGCGGCGATGACGTACTGATGCGCGACGAAGCTTTCGTCGAGCTGTGAAGTAAACATACGGTCACCGACGACCCACTCGCGCGCCATATCGAAGTACGGCTTCGATTCTTTATGCGGAACGTAGACGTACTGCGGGTGCTTGATTCCATGGGGCGCGTCTTGAGTCGGCTCTTTGTCGAATGCATCCATCCGGCAGTTCGTTCCCGGCAGGCTCCCCGTTCCGTGACATGCGGCAAACATCGATTGCGCCGAATGGTCGATGGTGTAATCGTCGGCGAGGCTCGCGGGCACGAGCTCGACGGTCTTTCCCGAGGAGATCTGCCCGCTCGAAACCGTATCGGCGCCCGGATAACCTTGGAAAAGGTTGTCGAAGCTGCGGTTCTCCTGCACGATGTAGATCACGTGCGAAATCTTGCCGGCTCCAGTCAAGCGCAGCGAGCGCAGCGGCAAGCCGCTTTGCATGTACGGCAGTCCCGCATCGTCGCCCCGAGCCTGTCGAAGCGCGCAAGCGCTCAGAAGTAACGCGGCCGCGCACGCGGCAATGCGTCGTGCGTGGCTCACCCCATGCTTACTCGTAGTCCGGCGCGAAGTAATCGCTGGGGAAGGGATGCATGAAGAACTTCGGCGGATGCGGCGCGGCGATTTTCACGAACGGGCGCGGCTGCTGCGTAAAATCGAAGCAATCTATCGCCGGAGAGGCGGCGCGTTTGTCGGCCGGGGCGAGCTGCGACAGGCCGTAGAGATCTTCGGCAAAACGCAGCACGCTCGCCGTCTCGTACTGAACGTGCGAAACGTAATCTTTCTTTGCATACGGAGAAATCACGAGCAGCGGAACGCGAAAACCGAGGCTGTCACGATTGAGATATGGCGGCGGAACGTGATCGTAAAGCCCGCCCCAGTCGTCCCATTGCACGAAGATCGCCGTCGAGTCCCAGAATTTGCTCTTGCCGACCGTGTTGACGAGCGCCGCGACCCACGACGGCCCATACCCGCCCGGGCAGTTAACGTGATCTGAATCGCTACAGACCGGCGTGATCCAGGTGAAGTTCGCAAGCTTGCCGGCGCGCACGTCCTTGATGAACTTCCAATTCGGCGAGATAACGTCTTTCTTCCAGTCCGGACCGTATCGAATGTGCTTGACGGCCATGTAGCCGGACCATTCGGCTCCGGCATCGCTCGAGGCACTGCCGTAGGTCGCGGCATAGAAACGCCACGAGAGCTTCGCCTTGTCGAGCTCGTCGCCCAGCGTTTGATAGTCGTAGCACGGTTCGATTCTCGGTCCGTAGAGGCTGCGCGTCGGCGTCACCGTTTCGACTTTATCGTAGCTGCCGTCGCCGCAGCCCCAGGTACCGCCCGGGAGATCGACGCTCCAGGCGGCCTGCGCGGCGATAATGTATTGATGCGCGACGAAGCTCTCGTCGAGTTGTGACTGGAACATCCGATCGGCCAGCACCCACTGATGCGCCATGTCGAAGTACGGCTTCGATTGATCGTGCGGCACGTAGACGTACTCGGGGTTTGCGGGACCGCCGCCCGACTCTTCCTTGTCGAACCCGTTCATGCGGCAATGCGTTCCGGGTAACTTTCCCGTTCCGTTGCAAGCCGCGAACATTGCTTGCGCCGAGTGATCGATCTCGTACCACGCCGAGAGGGACTCGGGTTTCAGCGGGATCGTCTCGCCTTTTGAGTTCTTGCCGCTCGAAACGGTATCCGCGCCCGGGTACCCTTGGAACATATTGTCGAAGCTGCGGTTCTCCTGAACGATGTAGACGATGTGTTGGATCTTCCCCGCTCCGGTTCCATCGAGCAAGTGGAGCGGCGTTCCATTCTGCATGTACGGTAAGGATGATTGCGCACCGATCGAACACGCGGCGAGCGCGAGGGGCGCGAATGCCGCAAACGGCAAAGCCAAAAAGCGCTTCATCGGCTCGCACTATGCCGCGCGCGGCGCGGCTTCCTTCCGGAGTTTGACTAGCCGAAGATGCGTTTCAAAAAGGTCTCGTGGCGATATGACGAGCTCTTGCCGAAATGCACGATCGCGAGGTCGAGCGAAGGCACCAGATAGAGTGCCTGCCCTGCCGAGCCGCTCGCGTAAACCAGATCTTCCGGCGCTCCGGGCGCGCGCAGCCACCAGCCCAACCCATATCGCGCGTTCGCCGCCGAACCTTCGAAACACGGCGCGAGTTCGCTGCGATGAGCGAGCACAAAGCGGCCGTACGCCAGCCAGTCCATCGGAGTAAGCGATGCGCCCGTCGGGAGCGGGTGGGTTCCGTCGGCGAGAGTGCGCCACTTCGCGACGCGAACGGCTGCACGATCGAGAACCCGCTCGCGAAGATACTCGTGCGGCGTCACCTTTCGGGCAGCGAGCTTGTGAGCGAGCACTGCGCCGAAGACCTGCAAGGGAATACCACCGTAGACGAAGCGCGTTCCCGGCTCGTCCCGCAACGCCGTAGCGAGCGCGCGATCGTAGGTCGGAACGCTTGCGCCAAGGCCGCCGAAACTAAAACCCGCCGTCAGCGAGAGCAGCATGCGAAGCGTAATGCGCCGTTTCCACGGATCCTCTCGCCACGACGCGATCGTTTCGGCGACCGGTTCGTCGAGCGCGAGCACCTCGTCGGCGCCGGCGTAGAGCGCGAGCACGCCCCAAAAGCTCTTCGTCCCGCTGTAGAGCGGGTGGGGCGCGTCGGGTCCGAAGCCGGCGCCATACTCTTGGAGCAACAGATCGCCGCACGAGATCACGAGCGCGTCCAAGGCGTGCTTACGCGCGTACTCGAGCGCGGCCGGCGCGTTGAGGGCATGCTCCATTGGAGGAGCGTTCGTTCGCTGCTTGCAAAAGCGCCTTCATGCGGGCGTACGTTTTGTTGGTTGCCTCGGTCGCCGCGCTCGGGGGCCTGCTCTTCGGCTACGATACCGGCGTCATCTCTGGCGCGATTCTCTTCATTACCAAGGACTTCGCTCTCGATACGCGGCTGCAGGCCTTTACGATCAGCGTCGTTCTGATCGGCTGCATGGCCGGTTCGGCCGTTGCCGGCGGCGTGGCGGACCGCATCGGACGACGCTGGACGCTGCTTGTGGCCGGCCTGATCTTTCTCGCCGGCGCGATTGCGTCGGCTCTGACGCCGAGCGAATCGGTTCTTCTGATCGGCCGGTTTGTGGTCGGCATTGGCATTGGGTTCAGCTCGGTCGTCGCGCCGCTCTACATCTCCGAAGTCGCGCCGGCCTCCGCGCGGGGCGCGCTCGTATCGCTCTACCAGTTCGCGATCACGGTTGGAATTTTAGCGGCGTATCTTATCGATTACGCGCTCGCCGGCGGCGGAGCATGGCGTTGGATGCTCGGTCTGGCGGTCATTCCCTCGTTCGTACTGATCGGCGGGATGCTGGGTATGCCGGAGAGTCCGCGGTATCTCTTCAAGATCGGCGTTGGGGAGAAGGCGCGGGCCGAACTCCAGCGGATCTACGAGAATCCTGCCGAGGTCGATCGAGAGGAGCAGTCGATTCTGATGAGCCTGCGCACGAAGAGCGCGGGGATCGAAGCCTTCAAGCAGCCCGCGGTGCGGCTCGCGCTCTTCATCGGCATCTCGCTCGCCGTGTTGCAGCAGATCACCGGCATCAATACGGTGATCTACTACGGGCCGCAAATCTTTCAAATGGCCGGCATTAGCTCGGCCTCCACGTCGATCTTGGCGCAAGCGCTCGTCGGCACCGTCAACTGCGTCATGACGCTTGTCGCGATTTTCTTCGTCGATCGCATCGGGCGCAAGCCGTTGCTCTATGCGGGCCTCTCCGGAATGTTCGTGGCGCTCGCCGCATTGGCGACGGCCTTCGCCGCTTCTCATCTCTCCGGCTCGCTCGGCACGATTGCACTGGTGAGCATGATGGTCTACGTGGGGTGCTTCGCCTTTAGCCTCGGCCCAATCGTCTGGCTGCTGATCTCGGAGATCTTTCCGCTGCAGGTTCGCGGTCTGGGCATGTCGCTCTCGACGCTCGCGAACTGGGTCGGGAACTTCCTGGTTTCGCAGTTCTTTCTCACGATGGTCGAGCGGCTCGGCCGCCCCGCAACGTTTTGGATCTACGCGGCGCTCTGCATCGTCACGATACTCTTCGTCCGAGCGATGGTCCCCGAGACGAAGCAAGAGCTGCTCGAGCAGGTTCGCGTCGGCGCGTAGCTCGTGCAGCCCCCGCAGCTCAGCGTCGTCATCCCCGTCTACGACAACTGGTGGCTCACGGCCCGGTGCCTTCGCGAGCTCGACCGGCTGCGCGGCTCGAGTTCCGTCTCGTTCGAGACGATCGTCGTCGACAACGCATCGCGCGACGAAACGCCGGAGGCGATCGCGACCTTTCCATGGGTGCGCTACCTCCGGCACGAGACGAACCGCAACTTCGCCGGCGCCTGCAACGCCGGCGCGCGCCTCGCGAGCGCGCCGCTCACGCTGCTGCTCAACAACGACGCCTATCCGATCGGCGACGCCTTCGCGCCGCTCGCCCGGGCCTTCGATCGTCCCGAGGTGGCAATCGCTGGCGGCGCGCTCTTCTTCGAGGACGGCGTTACGCAGGCCGCGGGACTCGTCGTACTGCCGAACGCGCACTGGCATTATTTTTGCCGGAATCTGCCGCCGGCACTCGATGCGGTCGGCAGGTCGCGCGACGCGCTCGGCGTCTCCGGCGCTGCGATGGCATTTCGGACTCAGTGGTTTGTAGAGAACGGCGCGTTCGACGAATCGTTCGTCAACGGGTTCGAAGACGTCGATCTCTGTATGCGCGCGCGGATGAATGGACACACCGTCGCATTCGTCGCCGAAGCGACCTTCGCGCACTATGAGGCGGCCTCCGCGGGGCGGTTCGACCGGGAAATGGAGAACGAGCGGCGCTTCTTCGCACGCTGGTCGCACGCGATGGCATCGTTACCGCGCACGGAGCGCGGGAGCGCCGGTGCGATCGCAATGCACGCCGGTCGCAATGAAGACACGTTGCTGGCGGCTGCGCGAGCCGATCTCGAGGGCGCGTTGCGCTCCTTCGGTCACCCGGTCGTGCACGGCCGGATCGCCGCGTGGCGGCGCCTCGACCGGCGCTTTCGTCGGGGCGCGGCCGTCCAGTGGTTTACAAACGGCCCCGGGCTGCCCGGTATCGCGATCGGCCGCGGCGCCGCCGGCGCAACGGCGATTCGCACGCGCGGCGCCGTCGAACTCGAGGTTCCGTGGCTACCGTGCGCGTCGGCGGCACGCCTCGAATCGTTGAACGTGAGGTGCTCGGCCGACCCGTCCTGCGTTCGGGTCGGAATCGGGGGCGAGGCGCGCGACGAATTCGTTTCGCGCGTCGAGGCGCTCGGTTATCCGACCGTGCGCGTCACGCCCGAGATGCTGCTCGGCGGTGCCGAGGCCGAGCTCGCCTGCGTCGTGCACGCCGGGCTTACGGATGACGCTGCGTTCGGAAACGTGCTGCTCGCGCAAACTGGCCTCCCCACCGTCGTCCGCGCGACCCCCGAGTTGCGTGCACTCTTTGCCCCCGACGTCGCGACGATCGCGCAAGAAGGAGAGCTCGCCGCTGCGGTTTCGCGCTTCGTTGAAGATCCGGCGCTGCGCCTTCGTTACGGCGCGCTCGTTGCCGCCGATTCGCGGCGGCGATTCTCGCCGCGCCGCAGCGCGATCCGCGTTGTCGATCTTCTCTGCGCGGCGCGCTTCGGGCTCGAGCGTCCCGGACGCGCTCGCAGCAACACGCCGCTCTAGTCTTCCGGCGTGCCGTAGCCGCCGCCGCCCGGCGTTTGAATCGTCAGCACGTCGCCCGGTTCGAACGCCAAGCTCACCTTCGCCGGCAACTGCGTTTCGACGCCGTCTCGCGTCAATGTGTGCCGGCCGCAGGCACCCGGCTCGCCGCCGAGCGCGCCCGGCGCCCCGCGCGTGTGACGATCGGCGAGCAGCGTCGCGTGCGCCGAACCCTCGACGAGCTCGATCGCGCGAATCAAGCCGTTTCCGCCGCGTCGTCGCCCGGCCCCGCCCGTTGCGTCCGCGATTTCGTAACGTACGACGCGCAGCGGGTACTCGCGCTCGATCGCTTCGATCGGCGTGTTGAGCGTATTGGTCATGTGGCAATGGATCGCGTCGATACCGTCGCTCGTCGGACGCCCGCCCATCCCGCACCCGTTCGTCTCGTAGAACGCCCACGTTTCCCCGCGGCGCGTGCCGCCGAGCATCACGTTGCTCATCGTACCGCCGCTCGAGGCGGGCACCCGTTCCGGAACGGCTCGTGCAAGCGCTTGTAAGACGACGTCCGCATTGCGCATGCTCGTTTCGACGTTACCGCCGGAGACGGGAGCCGGCCGGCGCGGATTGAGCAGCGACCCTTCCGGAGCCTCGACCTCGACGGGACGAAAGCAACCTTCGTTCATCGGGATCGTCGGATCGGTCACGGCGCGCAGTGCATAGTGAACGCCCGAGAGCGTGACGCCGAAGACGGCGTTGAGCGGAAAAGCGACCTGCTCGGAGGTGCCGGCATAATCGACGTGCGCGCGCCCGTCGCGCAGCGTCAGTTTCAACGCGATGCGCAGACGTGGTTCGCCGGAACCGTCTTCGAGATAATCCTCCGCTGCAAAGACACCATCGCCGATGCGACGGAGCGCCGCGCGCATGCGCTGTTCGCTCTCGTCGAGAATGCGTTCAATCGAGGCTTCGAGCCGCTGCACGCCATAGCGCTCGCAAAGCTCGCGCAAGCGCCGCTCGCCGGTATAGTTACCGGCGACCTGTGCGCGCAGATCGCCGCTGCGCGCGTCGGGCGTGCGCGAGTTCGCGCGAAAGAGCCCCACGATCTCGTCGAGAACGCGATCGTCGCGCACGAGCCGCACCGGCGCAACGACGAATCCTTCGGCGAAGAGATCGGCGGCCTCTACGGGCATCGAGCCGGGCACGGAACCGCCGACGTCGGCATGATGCGCTTTGTTTGCCGCATAGCCGATCAGGCGATTACGATCGAAGACCGGACGTACGAGCGTCACGTCGTTGAGGTGCGTTCCGGCAACGTACGGATCGTTCGCGACCCACATCTCACCTTCGCGAGCGCCGCCATACTCGCGCTCGACGATCGCTAGGATGCGGTGCAGACCCCACGGGAGCGAGCCGAGATGGACCGGGATGTGCTCGGCCTGCGCGATCAGCCGCCCGAAGCGATCGAAGAGCGCACACGAATGGTCGAGCCGCTCCTTGATGTTCGGCGAGTACGCCGCATTGCGAACCGCGATGCCCATCTCTTCGGCCGCATAGACGAGCGCGTTCTTGATGACCTCCGTGGTGACCGGATCGGTCATGCCGGGGCTCCTCGTTGTAGAATGAGCAGATCGCCGTCGAGGCTCAACGTCCATCCCGGCGCGACGTAGGTCGTGCTGTCGTAGGCTTCTACGATTGCCGGGCCGTCGATCTGCGGATCGCCACCCAACGCCGCGCGATCGAAGACCGGCGCCTCGACAAAAGCTTCCTCGATCCAGAGCCGGCGTCGGAGCGGGGCGGTCCTTCGACTACGCTCGGGATGACGCGGCATCGGCGGCACCGCCGTCGGCGAGGCGACGTGTCCGTGCGCGGTCAACCGCGCGCCGACGATTTCGACGCTCTCACCCGGTACGTGGTAGCCATACCGCGCGCGATGCGCCGAGTGAAAGCGATCCTCGACGACGTTGGGCTCGCGCTCGTACGCAATTGTCAGCTCGAAGCTCTGTCCGCGGTAGCGCCCGTCGTACTCGCGGCGAAAGGAGATCGTCGACGGGGCGGCGCCTTGCTCGGCAAGTACGCAACGCGCGCGCGCCTCGCTCGCTGCGAATCGACGGTCCATTTCGTCGGCGTCGATCTCAGCGATCGAACTCAGGACCGATCGAACTTCGGTCACGCCGAGCTCCGCGCCGAGTAACCCGCAGGCCGAGAAGATTCCCGGATGCGCCGGAACGATCGCGCGTGCGATGCCGAGTTCGTCGGCGAGTGCACAGACGTGCAGCGGGCCGCCGCCGCCGAAGGCGACGAGCGTGAAGTCGCGCGGATCGAGCCCGCGCTCGATCGTCACGATGCGCAGCACCTTTGCCATCGCGTCGTCGACGAGCGTTACGATCCCAGCCGCCGTCGCCTCGACGCTCATCGCGAGTTGCCCAGCCAACGTTTCGATTGCGCGGCGCGCGCGGCTCGCATCGATTGCGAAGGTGCCGCCGAGCAAATGGTGCGGATTGAGCCGTCCGATCACGAGATTTGCGTCGGTCACGGTCGCGCGATCCGACTTTCCATAGCACGCCGGACCGGGATCGGCGCCGGCCGATAGCGGTCCGACTCGAAGCGACCCGGCCTCGCCGATCCAGGCGATCGTGCCGCCGCCCGCGCTGACTTCGGCCAGGTCGACAAAGGGAAAGCGGACGGGATATCCGCTACCCTTCACGGCACGACCGCTATGCGTGCGACCCGCGGCCTCGTACTCGGTCGCGACCTGCGCGAGGCCGTCAACGATCGCAGCAGCCTTTGCCGTGGTACCGCCCATATCGAATGAGAGCAGTCTCGGCGTCTGCAGCCGCGCGCCGAGCGCCGCCGCCGCGACCGCGCCGCTCGCCGGACCGCTCTCGACGATCGCCGCGGGACGAGCGAGAATTTGCGATGCGTTGGCCATCGCACCGTCGCTGCGCATCACGTACAGCGGCGCTGCGAAGCCGCGGTCGCGCAGGTCGCGCTGCAAGCGCTCGAGGTATCGTTCGACGATCGGTGCGAGCACCGTGTTGACGACCGTCGTCGAGCATCGCTCGTACTCGCGATACTCCGGATCTATCTCAGAAGAGCGCGTGACGCGCAGGCCGGGAATCGCCGCTGTGAGTGCCTCGGCGACGCGCCGCTCGTGGAGGTCGTTGGCGTAGGAGTGCAGCAAGCAGATCGCAACTGCAGCGACCTTGCGGCGCGCGACCTCGTGGCAGACGCGCGCTATCTGCTCGTCGTCGAGCGCGACCAGCACGGCCCCGCGATAGTCGATGCGTTCGCGAACGGTCAGCCGATCCTCGCGTGCGACGAGCGGTCGCGGTCGCTCGACGAGGAGGTTATAGATTTCGCTGCGGTTTTGGCGGCCGATCTCGATGACGTCGCGGAATCCTTGCGTGGTCACGAGCGCGACGCGCGGCAGCTCCAGCCCGAGTTGTCCGAGTAGAGCATTGGTCGCGATCGTCGTCGCATGGCCGAGAAACTCGATTGCCGGCGGCGATTCATAGCCGGCGACGAGCGCCATAAGCGCGTCGACCACCGCGCGGTGCGGCTCGCGCGGCGTGCTCGGCACCTTGCGCACGACCACCTCGCCGCTCCACGACTCCAGCGCGGCAAGGTCGGTAAACGTACCGCCGACGTCGATCCCCACGCGTAAGGCGCGCTGCTCCATAGCCGTCGCTTCGACGGCGCGGCTACGCGTGCTTGGTCGTTTAGAAGGTTATGCTGGAACTTCCGTTGGCCGGGTTGCAGTTCGAGCCCTGACGCGTATCGATGCGGAACTGCATCGTCGTCGTGCCTTTTCCGGCGTCTGCCGACCGCGTCCAATCGTAGCCGAACGTGTACGATTTCCCGGCCCCGAGCGGCGGTATTCCACGGTCGTCGTGCTTGACCGTGTCGGTATAGATGTCGACGAACTGCAGCGTGTTCGACGGCTGCCCCTGGCTTCCGAGATTCGTCACCGTGCCGACCAGGTGGTAGACGTCCACCGTGCCGGTGCTCGTCACGCTTTTCACGACCACCGAAGTAATTGCCGGATTCGGCCCGGCGCAGGTGGCAGCGGGTGCCGCCGTTGACACGAGCGCAAGGGCAAAGAGCCCGGCGGTTAAAACGCGAATCGTCATGGAAAGGTTCCTCCGTTTCCTAAACCGTTATGCCGCCGGACTTCCGTGCGGCGCAATTGCTCGATTGGAAAGCCGTTATCGGACGCACCCGAAAGTCGAGCGGTGAGGTCCAAGCCCCAGCATCGGAGGATCGCGGCCAGATATAACTGACCGTATACGACTCTCCCGGCGCCAGCGGCGGGACGCCGCGGTCGTCGAGCCGGCCGCCGTATTGAACGACGTCAACGAACTGCAGCACGTCGCCGGGCTGCGCCTGGCCTCCAAGATTCGTGACCGTCGCCGTCACGTGATAGAGATTCAAATGCGCCGTATGACTAATCGCGCGCAAAGAGACGGATGTGACGGTGGGATTGGCCCCGTCGCACGTTCCGGCCGCAAGTGCCGCGACGGGCGTCGTTGCGATGGCTAAAACGAGCGTAGCTGCGATGCTATTCATCGGCTGTTTCCTCCAGTAATCGAGCTTCGTCTTGCGCTTATACCCGGGCGGCCCAGCGAGCGAAACACTGCCGCCCCGCCATCCGGGGAAGCGTTAGCCGGGGCCGGTGCCGCCGGCGTCTTCTGCGGCGCGATGCTCGCCCAGAAGCGAGACCCGTTCGCGAAGGATCCCCAGCTCGCGCGACTGACGCTCGGCAACTCGGCGCCAGCGTCCGACGTCGCGCTCGACGCGCTCGGTCTCCAAATGGTCGTAGGCGATCCCGGCGGCGACGCCCATCGCTTCGAGGGAGGCCGCCTCGTCGGGGTCGATGTCTTCGCCGTTGGCATGTGCGCCGTAAAGGGCAACGGCTTGCAGCCGAGCGCGAACGAAGATCGGGACGGCGAGAGCGGGGTCGCCGTCGTGCAGGCGCAGCGAACGGCGATGCCCCTCGAGCTGCAGCGCGACGCGGCGGTCGAGCACCTTGCCGTCGCGGAGAAAACTTCCCGCTTGATCTCGTCGAAAGAGATCGGCGGAGACGAGCGCGTAGGCGTGAACCGGCTCTCCGACGAGCGCCGCCTCAACGGCCGCATCGTTCTCCGCGTACGGAAGGCCCGCGGTGACGCTTGCGATATGGCGTTCGGCGAGATGGCGCCGGCGAAAGAGCGTGCGTTCGACGAACTCTTCCGCTCGTCCGTAGAGCGCGTCGAGCGAAAATGCGATGCCGATCGCGCCAAGCGCGACCACGAAGATCGCGATACCAGACTGCTCGAGCACGTGACCGACGAACCATTCGAGGAGTGCGAAAATTCCGAAGACGACCGCGCTCACGATCGTATAGACGAGCGTGCGGCTGATCACGAAAGAGATGTCGAAGACGCGCTGACGGATGACGGCATAGGCGAGCGCGAACGGCGCGCAGGCGTAGAGCACCGTTGCCGTCCACGCAACCGCGTCCGAGGTTGCGAGCGGATATGCCGTCGACCAGTAACGCGCCCAACTCGACGCGGCGCTCAAGAGCGTGAAGAAGATGCCGGCGATAACCCATTGCAGGCGCTGGCGCTCCCACGGCCTCGCCGCGACGTACGTTGCGACGAGCGTCGCGCCGGCCAGGAGGATGAGCGCAAGTCCGCCCAGCGTCGATCCGTACGACATCCACGCGGCCGGGCTCTCGCCGAGGAAGAGCGCTCGCGCGTCCCATGCGAGGTTTGGAATCGCGAAGAGTGCACCGACGGGGATCGCCAGCCGGTCGATCCATTGGCGCCATCCGGATGCGCGGTCGTCTGGAAAGCGTGCGGCAAAAATTACTAAGCCGATGATTCCCCCAACGTCGAGAAGGTCCGATGCAAAGGCCGCAATGGGCAAAAAGCGTTCCGGAAAACGGTAGAGCTCGACGTTGGTCGCGGAGACGAGATAGAGAAAGAGTCCCCACGTCATGCGGCTCGGCCGCCGCAGCAGAATGATCAGCGCTACGACGATATACGCAAAACCGGCCAACCGCAGGAATGACGCGAGCGGCGAGAAGATCGCGTGCTGCGTCTGCGACGGCGTCAGCGCTCCGGCGGTTAATTGCAGCGGACGCGTGCCCCGCTCGTGCAGCACCACGAATGCGACGCGCTCGCCGGGCCGGGCGGGCTGGTATTCGAGCCCGACGATGCGGTCGTGCAACGTCGAGTGCCGGAAATCGAGATAGTCGCCGGCAACGACGCCGGCGCGCGCGGCCGCCGTTTCCCGATCGACCTCGACGACCTCGAAGCCCTTCGTGTAGGTTAGATGATAGCCGAAGGTGGTCTGCGGGGCGAAGAGCTCGATGGCAGCGGCAACGTTGAGCAAGAGCGCAACTGTGGCGGCGAGGAGTGCCGCGAAGCGCTCCCACGAACGCAAATGCTGATTCCGTCCGCTGGTATCGGGCCGCATGGGAAGCGATTCTTCGATGCTGCACGTTGGCCTTTCGAGTGCAACCCACGTGCGTGCGCCGCCGTTCTTGAGCGTCATGAATACGGCGTACGAACGATTTCGCGAACTCCACGAACGCCGCGGCGCGTTCGTCATGCCTAATGCTTGGGACGCGGCCTCGGCGGTGCTGCTAAAACGCGCGGGCTTCGAAGCGCTCGGAAGCACCTCGTTCGGTCTCGCGCTCTCGCTCGGCCGCCAGGACGGCCACCATGCCGTAACGCGCGCCGAAGCCGTCGCGCACGCGGCACTCTTGTCGAGGGTGAGCGGTTTGCCCGTCAACGGCGATCTCGAAGACGGCTTCGGCGCGGCTCCCCAGGATTGCGCGTCGACCGTTCGCGCCGCGATCGAGGCCGGACTTGCCGGACTCGGCATCGAGGATACGACCGCCGACCCCGCCGCACCGATTCACGAGTTCGACGATGCCGTTGCGCGCGTCCGCGCCGCCGCTGCCGCTGCGCGGGGAAAAATCGTCCTCACCGGCCGCACCGACAACTATCTCAACGGGCGCCCCGATCTCGACGATACGATTCGCCGTTTGACGGCGTTCGCCGAGGCCGGCGCCGACGTGCTCTACGCGCCGGGGTTGCCGACGATGGATGCGATCGTGGCGGTCGTACGGGCCGTGGCACCCAAGCCTGTGAACGTGCTGATTGGGCCCGATGACGGAGCCGTTCCGCTCGAGCAACTCGGGGCCGCCGGCGTTCGCCGGATTAGCGTCGGCGGCGCGCTCTATCTCGTCGCGATGAGCGCGCTGCTGGCGACGGCGAAAAAGCTGCGCGAAGGCGACCTCGGATCGGTGACCGGCGGGATCCCGGGAAGCGAGATCGGCTCCCTGTTGCCGCCATAGCCGAAAGGAACCGCAGGCCGTACCGTCAGAGTCCGTGCGATGCAGTCGCTCTTCGATGGGCCCGCTTCGCTTCGAGAACCGTCGGAGCGTCTCGCCTTCTGGCTGACGGCGTTCTTCGCTCTTCCGGCGGCGCTGGCGATCGGATACGTCTTGCACGAGTCGATCGGCGCATCGCAGGTCGCGCTTTTCATCGTGATTGCGATGGTCTACGTGACGCTCGCGCGGGGTCGCCTCTTGGGTTCGAGCGTCCGCGTGCACCAGCGCCAGTATCCGCGCGTCTTCAGGATCGTCAAGCAGACCTGCGCGGCGCTCGACATACCGATGCCGCTCATCTTCGTGCGCGAGGACAACTACGTCCCGGTCGTCGCGCTCGGTTTCGGCGAGCCGTACGCGCTCGTGGTCTCGAGCCATTGGATCGAGATCTTCGCCGACGACGAGCTCGCCTTTATGGTCGGTCGAGAGTTGGGGCACATCGCGGCCGGACATACGCGCTTTCACTCCCTGCTCAGCGTCAACGGCAACGAGAATCCAATCGTTTCGATGATATTTGGGGGCTGGCTGCGTCGCTGCGCGCTTACCTGTGACAAGGTCGGACTTCTCTGCTGCGGCTCGATCGACGCCGCCATTCGGGCGATGGGCATCGCCGCGTTTCACGAGTTTGGGCGCAAAGTCGACTACGAAGTCTTCGCCGAGCAGCACGCCGAGCTCGAGGACGATAGCGTCTTGCGCTGGGGGGAGTGGCTGAGCAGCGAGCCGTACGCGACGCGGCGGATCGCCTCGCTGCGTCTCTTCATGACGACGCAGCTCTACAGCAACGCCGAAGCCTGGTTTGTGCGCGAACGCACCGCCGAGCCGCCGGCGATCGCCGCGCCCGGCGAGGTGCAGGTCGCGCCGCGGGATTGTGCCGGATGGTGGCGGCGCTTTGCGGCCTGGGGCATCGACGCGGTCGTCGTGACGGCGATCATCACCTCGTTCGGCGGACAGGTGATTGGCCGGAGCAGCGATACCGAGAGCGGCGCGACGGTTACGCCGGGGCACGTCACGGTCACCGCACCGGGGCTGGGAACGGTTTCGATCGACGGAAAGAAACACGCCCGCACAGTCGCGCCGCCGACGCCCGCACCACCCGTGACGTCGCCATCACCCGAGGTAACCTTCGGACCGTTCGCCTTTTCGAATCCCGGCGTTTCGCTGCGCGTCGGTGGTGAAGATGTCCCCCTCAGCGTCGACGGTATCGCCACGGCGGTCGGCGCTGCGATCAACCGGCTCGGCTTCGCATTCTGGTTTCCGGTCTATCTCGCAGCGCTGGTAATCGTCGCCGGACAGACGTTCGGCATGATGATCGCAGGATTGCGTGTGGTAACGACGGATTTCTCCAAGCCGGGCATCTGGCGCACGATCTTCCGGTACCTCATCGTCTTCGTGCTCTGGTGGTTGATCGTTCCGCTGAGCCTGATTTGGCGCCGCATTCTGCTGCACGATCGCTGGACGAAGACGCGTCTAGTCAAAGTCGAGCGAGTCGTCGCGCGCATCACGGGAGCTGCATAAACATGCGAATACCTGCGACCGCCCTGCTTCTAGCTCTGATTGCCTCGTCGCCGGCCGCGGCGGCCGATCCGCTCGCCTCGCTTCGTTTTCTCGTCGGAACGTGGCAGTGCACGTACCAAATGGGGAAGACGCGCCTTATGTATAAGGCGGCGTTTGCCTACGACATGAACGATAATTGGATGAGCGAGAGAGACTCCGGGTCGGCAGGGAGCGCTTTGGGGATGTTTACCTACCAGCCTAAGGAAGGGTGGACCGCCGTGATTCTCGACCAAGAACGCGGCACCACCATTTTCCGAGCCTCGGGAAGCAACCCAAATCATATCGTGTATCACGGCAGCTATCAGGGTACGAACGCGACCGAAGTCTTCGATCGCGTCACGCCGGCGCGTTATACCGTGCATTTTACTCAGACCGAAGGCGGAAAGACGACCTCGTCGACCGATACTTGCGTTAAAAAGTAGACGGCGCCTTTAATATGCGAGCGGCATATCCGAGGCCATGTCGGCCAGGTGCCAGTTTACGTTTGCAAAGAGCGAACTCGCGTCCGCATTTCCGAAAGCCGTTCGGAAGGCGGGATCGGTTCGCTTCCAAAAGGCGATCAACGAGGCCGCGTAGGCGTACTCCCTAACGATGTCGGAGTGCTCGACGCCGCCGGCATCGGTGCCCATGAGGCAGCGAACGTGCGCATCGAGCAGGTGCTTCAGCGCCGCGTCGCCGAGAACGTCGCCGACTTGGCTGGCATCGGCGGGATCACCGATCAAGCTACCGAGCAGATCGTTGAGCTCGAAGTTGGTTGCCGGATTCTGCGCGAGCGGAACGATGCGATCGGCGAGCAGCGTCGTGCCGAGCGGCATTCGCGCGATCGGGTAGGCTCCGGTGGCGACGTTGCTCTCGAGATTAACGTCGGCCTCGACGCCGGCGTCGTGCATCGCTCGCGCTTGCGATGGCGATGCCCAAGTCACGTGCGCTAGGCGGAAGATCACGTAGCGACTCGCGTCGGGATGCTCGCTTTGGAAACGCCGGATTGCAGCCAACAGCATCGAGATGTTCGCTTGCGCCTGCGCGGCGTTCGTCCGGGTCGTGGGGAGTGAGGCAAAGAGGTTCGCGAACGACCACGGCGCTGCGGGAGGAACCGGTGCGTAATCGATGACCGAGCCTTCGCCGACGTGGGTATGCACCAAGAGTTTCCCATGCCAGCCGGCGAGCCGCCGCGCCTTCGAGGCACGATAGACGGCTGCGACGAGCCGTTCGTAATACGCCATGCCCGCGCTCGTAAAGCAGGTCGTCTCCGGCGCCGCCGTATCGATTCCGACGACCTCGCCGAAGTACCGTGTGGCCTCCGTAGCTGGGACGACCGCTTTGCCGGCATTCCAGCCCATCAGCGCGTTGTAGATCGTCTGTGGCGTCGTCGCGATAGCGGCGGGAAGAGCGGTAGCGGTGCAGGCTCCCGTCTTCGACCACTCGCTATACTGCGATCCGCCGGAGAGTGTGCCGAGTTGTGCGGTGTGGGTCATGAAGACGATCTTGATCGACGGCATTGGCTTCTTCATCGCACTCAGCGCGGCGCGCAGGCTCGTATCGTCGGGCGCGTGCATGACGCACTCGATCATTTCGAGCGGTCCCGACTTGCCGGCTGAAAACCTCCAACCGCCCAGGAAGGGAAGGGATTGCTCGGATTCGTCGATGTGCGTCGCCGCGAGCTGGAGGATCGTCGCCCTGCAAAGGTCCGCGCTCAAGCGTTCGTCGCTGCCGCCATAGAAACGATCGCGCAGATACGCGCCGGCGGGTCCGCCGCGAAACGCGTACGCGCTGTCGAACTCCGACCACGGCGTGGCGGTCAGGACGCGTTCGAGGGTGCCGTTGAGCGCGACCGCGCTTCCGGCGACTTGGTTCCGATAGATGACGATCGCGGCTCGCGCGCCGAGCGCGAAGCGCTGACTCTCGGCCGGGGAGAAGAGCCGATCGTCGAGCGCGGCACCCTGGGCCGGGTACCAAACGTCGGCGAGGTATCGGTAGAGCGCCAAGCGGTCCTCGAACGCGACGCTGCGTTTTGGATCGGAGAACTCCGCGACGTACGCGGGCAGGTTGGCATATGCTTCGTACGGCAAAATGCCCGTGATGTGATTGTGCGCGTCGAAGTAGGAAACGGCGAGGAGAACGCCGGCGATCAATTTTACGGTTCGGCGATAACGGTCAAGCGCACGGCAACGGTTCCGGAAACGACGTGACCGACCGAAGCGTTCTGGCTCACCGAGTCGATCTGCAGCTTACCGACGTTCTCGTTGACGTGGAGCATGGCATGGGTCGTAGGATCGACCAGCGACTTCACCTTCACGATATCGAAGGTCTGGCCGGCTTGGACGCCGTTGTTGCTGCCGAGGTCGATGATCACGTTGCGGCCGTCGATAGCCGCTACGTGTCCGGTCAAGAGCGGTGCGGCCGGTCCGGAGGTGAAGCGGCTCGGATCGAGCGATGCGGCGATCTTCGCGGCCTCGTCGTCGATCAAATGCCCCATGTCGCTATTGACAAACTGTTCGTTGCTGTACGAACCGCCGGTATAACCCGAAAATCCGCTGGCGTTCCACGAAGTGCCCGAACGCGTCTCTTCGTCGGAGAAGCTTTGCACGATCTGCCCGGTCTTCGCGTCGATGACGCGGACCGCGACCTTAATGGTCACCCGGTGCGTTGAGACGCCGCCTGCCGCCGCAGAGAAAGGGCCAGGCAGCAAACTGCCTGCGCTCGCGCCGCTCGCTCCGGTTTGATCGAGTTGGAGGATGTTTCCGGTAATGAGATAGTGTGCGCCGATCATGCGTCCTGCCCTGACGGCGGTTTGGGGATCGACTTCGCCGCTGGCGGCGAGCTGGTGCTCTCCCAGCGTCGAGCTCAGATGCGAGCGGTCGACGACGTTGAAGCTGCCGCCATTGACGATTCGGTCGGTGAGCAGGTCGCTCAGCGCGACACCGGGCTGGAACGAACCGTACCAGTCCGAGGTGAGACCGTGGGTCGAAAAGTCGAGAACCGCCACCGTTGGGCGGGAACCGCTCTGCTGCGCGATGCCTGCGAGCGGCGACGCAAAAAATGCAACCACGAGCGCTAATGAAGCAAAGGCTCTATACACAATACGCACTCCTCACGGCTATCTACTCCGCACGCGCAAGCAAGCCTGCCGGCCGGCCGGGCCGAAGCAGGGCTCTTTATGTGCGGTAGATTCACGCTCACCAAGCCCGCGGCGCTCGCCTCCGCCTTTCCGCATTTTCGCTTTCCGGAGTTCAGCGAGACGCGATTGCCACGCTACAACATCGCGCCGGCTCAAGACATTTTGGGCGTTCGCAACGACGGACGCAACATCGCCGAAGCGCTTCGCTGGGGAATCCGCGGCCGCATCAACATCCGCGCGGAATCAATTATGGCGCGCCGCGCTCCGATCCGGCGGCGCTGCATCGAGTTTGCCGACGGATTCTATGAGTGGTCGAATCGACGGCCGTTCTACTACACGCTCAAATCCGGCCGGCCGTTTGCGTTCGCCGGTCTCTGGGACGCGCTCGACGGAACCGTTGCATGCGACATTGCAACCTGCGAACCAAACGCACTCGTTGCACCGGTCCACGATCGTATGCCGGTGATATTAACCGGCTCGACCGTCGACCTATGGCTCGATCCCGAGCCGCTGCCGCCCGAAGTTGCGGGCTCGATCCTGCATCCGCTCGATCCGGAGCTGATGGACGTGCGCGAGGTCTCGACGCGCGTCAACAATGCGAACTACGACGAAGCCGATGCACTCGCGCCGGCGGATCCGCGTCTGCTCTGAGAGATCAGGACGACTCCGGTCGCGATCAGCCAAATCGCGGCCGGTATCGCGCCGAAGAATCCTGGGCCGGGTTGGCCCGGTGCCATGAAGAGATCGGTAGCAAAGATGGAGAGCGTCGCGATTGCCGTGCCGAACGCGGCCAGGTATCCGAGCCAGGCGAGCCAGGCCGGCGCGCGATCGTGCCGGCGCATGCTGTGTGCTGCCGCGAAGAGGAAGATCGAGACCGGCGCATAGCCCAGACCCCCTTGCGCAAAGATGAACGTGTCGTAGATGTTCACCATGCCGCGCGCCTTAAAGACGTCCGGCACCGCGTAGAGCGCGGCGGTCAGCAGGGAGGCGGCCCACAAGGAAGTCGCTACCATCACGACGCCTGCGACGAGTGCGAAAGTCGGAAGGCCTTCTTGGCGTCCCGGCGCGTTGCTCAAATAACTGCGAAGCCCGACGAGGAACCATAGGAAGAACGCTGCGGCGGGAAACGTGAGCCACGCTCCCAAGAGCAGCCCGAACCGATGCGAATCGATCGCAAGCGCGGCGTCGATGGGACGCGAACCCAGCGACGGCATGCCGTTGTTGAGGAACGTCGCGACGACGAGGACGGCGACGTAGCAGAGGGCTGACCAGCCCGCGGAGCGTTCTGCCGAAACGTTTTCCATGACGTCCTACGTCATACCCAAAAGGAAGCGATTCCTTCCTTGGCCCGATGAGTTCGTCGGACTCCTAGAGCCCGTAGTACTTGAACGCGGGCCACATCACCGCGAGCGGTACGCGCGGGCGCGTGCAGAGATAGATCGGCAACGGCCCTTCGAGCATCCAGCGGTAACCGTTGCGGTAGACCGCGATCTGGCGGACGCTGCCGAACCACTGGACGAGCAGGGGATAATCGGTAGCGCCGACGGCTAGGACGGAACGCCCGCTGTAACCGCGCGTGCCCCAGAGATAGTAGGAGTTGTTCGGGCTGATCACCGTCGGCAGACCGTAGCGTGGCCCGTAGTAGTCGAGTGCGCCGGCGTATGCATAGCGATCGGCGAAAACGGCGGTAATCTTGCGCTGCGGCGGCGGCAGCGACCAATAGGCCCCGGCGACCATCGCGCTCATCGTCTTCCACCCGAGCTGGTCGGCAAACATCGGATTGATGAGATGATACGCGCCGTCCGGCGGCTCCGGCCGGCTCAAGTGGATCGCGCGTTCGTACGCCATGTACGCGGGCAGGTTGAGCACCGGAAGCGAGAGCGGAAACATCGGCAGACCGGCGACGACGACGATCGCCGCGATTACGGCCCGGTACGCAAGCCGCTTCGCGGCGACGGCGTGCTCGATTGCAACGGCGCCCGCGGCAAAGAGTGCCGGGTAGAGCCCTTGGATGTAATAGCCGCGCCCGATCGTCAGCACGAGCATTCCGAGCAAGATGAGATACGCAACCGCCAAAAACCGGTATGACCGTTCGGACCATAACCACACGAGTCCCCAAATCCAAACCGGCGCGAAGACGGGGTTCTGATACGCGAACTGCAGGCCGAACATATAGAGCGCGTTGATCCAGCGGTTCGGCGACTCGTCCGCCATGCCGTTGGCGAGCGCGTGGCGGTTGAGCTGATCGTTGTGAATCACCTCGAGCATCGGCATGCCGTGACCGATTTGCCAAACCGCGTTCGGCAGCACGAGCAGGAGCGTCAAACCGACCGCGTAGACAAGCCAAGTGGAGCGCAAGAGCTTCGACTGCCCCGTCGCCAGCAACCCGATCGCAAGCGCGATCGCGCACGCAGCGATCGAATACTTCGCGTAGAGCGCGAGCGTCAGCACCAGCGCGATCGGAATGTACAGCCGCCGGTCTTGGGTCTTTACGAGACGTATCGTCAAGTAGATCAGCGCCGTCCACGATGCGGGCGAGAGAAACTCGGTCGACAGGCCGTACGCGATGCCGATCAATCCGGGGTCGAAGACGATCGTTAGACCCGTCAAGAGCTGCGCGAAAGCGCGCCCGCCGAGTTCGCGCGCGATCGCACACCCGAGCAGCACCGTAACCCCGGCGAGTAGCCCGGGAAAGAAGCGCAAGCCCCAGACCGGATATCCCAGCGGTGCGGTCAGCCAGGTGACGATCGGCGTCAGCGGCGGCTGGTCGACGTAGCCCCATGCCAAATGCTTCGCGCAGTCGATGAAGTAGAGTTCGTCGCGGTAGTATCCGAAACGGTGAGCGCAGGCGAGGTGTAGGGCAACGGTCGCAAGCGCGAGGACGTACGCGCTTGGATGGAGCTTCATGCTTCCTTAGTTAGAGGGAACTCGTTTGCGATCCGGCGAGCAGAAGCTGACTGACGCAAAGCCCAACGATACCGGCTTCGGCGATCGATCCGAAGACGAAGCTCGCGTCCCACCACGTTCCGCCGAAGAGCGGAACGGCGAAAGCAAAGTACGCCGCAAAATACGCAGCCGGCACGGCGAATCCCAAGAACCGAAAGGCATTGGCGTTGCGCGCCGACGGGTGCAGCTTGGCGACGATGACGTCGCCTACGAAGCCCGCAGCGACCGCGGCGAGGACCACGAGCAGCAGCTCCATCCAATCGCTCGAGAGCTCGCCGCCGATCCAGAGCTTTACGGCAACGCTGATCACGATTAGGGCGCCGAAAAGCAGGCGCCGGCGTAGGCAGAGATAGAGCGTGGCCGCAGCGAGCAGCAAGCTCTGCCAGATGACGATCGAGATTTCGAGCGCTTGCCGGTAGAAGAGAAATACGGAGAGCACGAACTGATCGCGCGGAAACGCCGTCTGCGAGAGCGGATGGTCGCGCATGAGCGCTTCGGGATAGAAACCGTACTGGGTGACGAACTGAATGATTTCGAAGGCGAGGCCGAGTGAGATCAGCATCGGCAGCTGGTCGACGAGACGCGCTGCGTTCGGACGCCGCAGCGCACTGCGCAGCGGTCCGGTAATCAGGAAGAAGAGGCCGGTCAACAAGAAGAGGTGCGGCGGGCTGAGGAGCAGATCGAGCTGGTGCTCGAAACCGAAGATCGCATGCCAGACGAAATCGAGCGCGCCGCCGAGCAGTAAGCCGCCGACGCCGAGGACGCTCTGCACGTATCCCTCTGGAATCGCTCGCCAAAACGAGCCGGCGTTCTTGTAGTTTCGCCAGATTTCGACGCCCAGGACCGCGGCGGCGAAAACTGCACCGCTATACATCGTGGCGTGCCACGGATTGAGGAACGACTCGACCGCTAAGAAGAGATGCTGGTGAGCGTCGATAAATAGGCCCGTCATGATCCACAGGCCCGACAGGGTCACCAACCAATCGAGACGGCTGGGTGCCCCCGAACGCTCGAGCGCAAGCTCGAGGCGGGGCAGCGTAGCTTCGCCCCCCGTCCGAGGCGACAGCAAATCCGCGAGGTTCATGTACCGGCGCTCATCCTGCGACTCGCCTCGAAACCCTTTTCTGAGCTTCCTTTTAGCTTTGCCCGTTGGGGCGTGTGCCGTATTGTTTGCTAGTTGTTCGCCCAAACCCGTAGCGGTTCCGCTGAATCTGACCGTCTCCGATAAGCAGCCGCGGGCATGGCCGTCGCCGCCGGTCGCCGCCCCGAATGCGCCGCCGCATATCGTGCGCATCTGGTTTTCGACGTTGAAGATCGAGCCGGGCTCGTGGTTCGACGGAAAGATCCTCGTCAGCACCAACGTTGCGTCCGTGGAAGTGCGGACCGCCGCGTTCTCAATCAACAGCGCGCACGTCGCCCCGGGCGTTTATCGCTTCCACACGCACGTGCTCGAGCTGCCGCCGCTTTCACGGCGCCACTGGTACGAGCTCTACATCATCGCGCGCAACACGCCGGGCCAACAGGAAGTGGAAGAGGCGCCGCTCCGGGTGCAATGAATTGGCGCGCGTTACGATGACCGAGCCGACATGCGCGTCCTGATCCTCGAGGACGACCCGCGCATCCATCAGCCGCTGGCCGAAGACCTGCGACGCCAGCACCACGCGGTCGACGTCGTCGCGGACGGCTTGACCGGACTCGATTTCGCCCTCACCGGCGTCCACGACGTCGTTTTGCTCGACATTCTCTTGCCCGGGCTCGACGGTTTGGAGATCTGCCGTCGATTGCGTGCCGCGAAGTCGAGCGCGTTCATTTTGATGATAACGTCGCGCGACGACGTTCGGGATAAGGTTCGCGCGCTCGATTGGGGGGCCGATGACTATCTCGTGAAGCCCTTCGATTTGGCCGAGCTCTCTGCTCGAGTGCGAGCCATCTCGCGCCGGCAGCGCGAGGCACCCGAAGCGGTGCTGGAACGCGGAAGGCTGCGACTCGACCCCAGCCGCCGCGTCGTCACCTACAACGAAACACCGATTCCGCTGACGGGAACGGAGTATACGATCCTCGCAACGCTCATGTACAATCCGCTCCAGGTCTTTAGCCGCGCGATGCTGCGCGAGAAGATCTCGACGTTTGACGAAAGCGAACGCGATTCGGTCAAGACGCATATCACCAATCTGCGGCGTAAGCTCCGCATCGCCGGCGGAATCAAGGACCCGATCGAAAACGTCTACGGGATCGGATATCGGCTTGCCGATTTCGGTCAATGAATCCGGCCCGGGACTCTCGCTCGAACGTCGTCTCTTAATTGCGTATCTGCTCGCCTTTGCCTCGATTTTCGTCGCGGCGGCGGTAGCCGCGCACTTCGCCTTCGTCGCGGTCATCCAGCACCAGACGACCGCGCGGCTCGAGGACGTGGCGCGGGCCGGCATTCGAAGCGTCATCTTCGTCGGAGACGGTCTCGCGATCGACGAGCAGGAGATATCGAATAAGCAGCTTCTGACGCCCGAGCAGGGCCTGCAATGGTTCGATCGTCACGGCCGGCTGCTGGCGGCGGAGGGCTTTACGCCTGCGGGTGGTCATCGCAAGGTTCATACCGTCACGATGCCGATCTTAAATCCGAAGACGCATCAGTACGTCGGCAGCGTGACTGCCGGCGAATGGAGCGCGCAAGAGCGCGCCGACGTCTGGTATCTCGATACCGGTCTGTTGCTGAGCGCGTTGCTCGCCTCGGTGGCGAGCGCCGCCGGAGCGCTCGCGCTCGCGCGGCGTGCCGTGAAGCCGGTCCAGCGCAGCCTGCAGACGCTGCGCGAGTTTACGGACAACGCCGCGCACGAGCTGCGCGGACCGCTGACCGCGATCGCGACGAGCGCGGATGCGGCGTTGCGCGACGACAAGCGCGAGCCCGAACACGATCGTCACCGCTTCGAGAGCATCGCGGACGGCGCTCGGCAGATGTCGCGCTTAACGAGCGATCTGCTGATGCTCGCCGGCGCCGATCGCTCGCTCGAACGCGAGCTCTTCCTGGTCGATGTTGCGGCGATGCTCGACAAGCTCGTCGTGGACTTTCGCGGGGCCTTCGCCGAGGCGGAGATCGAATTCCACGCCGCCGCACCAGGCGCCGCGTCGCTCTACGGCAATCCGCACCAGATCGAGCGTGTCGTCGCGAATCTGCTCGAGAACGCGCTGCGCTACACGCCCAAGGGGGGGAACGTATCGCTCGAGATACGCCGGCACGGCGGCGAGCTCCAGGTCGTCGTCAGCGACTCGGGCGTCGGCATCGCTCCCGAGCATTTGGAACGAATCTTCGAACGTTTTTGGCGAGCCGATCCGGTGCGTACCCCGGAGGGCTCGGGGCTCGGCCTTGCGATCGCCCGCGCGCTGGCGCGCCGGCACGGCGGCGACGTGACGGTGACGAGCCACATGGGACGAGGCAGCACCTTCGTCGCGTCGTTTCCGGTACGTCCGCGAGCGACCCGTCTTCGTGGCTTGGCTTGACGATTTCTTGACTTTTTTCGACTACGATATGGTCCCGTGTCTTCCACATTCGGAACCTACAAATACTTTGATTGCCGCGAGTTCGACCCTCACGGCGGATGCACGTTTCGCACCGCCGGGACCGAGGCCGAAGTACTCGAAGCGGCAGTCCGGCACGCCGTGTCGGCGCACGGCTATCGGGGTTGGCAGGAGCTTCGCCTCGTTTTACGCGCCGCACTCCAAGACGAAACCGGCGCTCCGGTTGCGGCCCTCTCGAAGGACCGGTACGAGAGCGTAGTCTAGCAGGCTGTCCTTGGTCGGGATCTTCCAACGCAGGGTGCGCCGTTTCGGACGCGGCGCACCCACTTTTTTGCAAAAATACGGTCGGGGTGCCGCGGCGCTCGAACAGCTTCCCCCAGACACTGCCACCTCGCCACGCGCGGCATCCCGACTGCCCCCAAGGTACTGCGCACGCATGAAAAAAGCCTGAAAAGGGGTGCCCCCGCAGGGCGGCGGTCGGCTGCAGTTAAGTCGACCTCGCTCGAAGAACTCTCTACGTTCCCCAAGGACCAGTCTCTCGGGAGCAAAGGAAGATTATGAGAGTTTCCTCAACCGGCGCCGGAACGGTGGCGTTTGCGACGGCGTTGACATTCGGCATTGCGTGCCTCTTGGGTACGCCCGCGGCCCGCGCCACGGGAACCATCCTGATTCAACAGGCCGACGGCCAAACGAACCTTTACCACGACGTCGTCATCAAAGTAATTCATAACGCCCTGTATATGACGTCTTCCGACGGCAGAGGAACGCTGGTCATTAACCGGGCCGCGTGTTCGTATCAGGGCCAGCTGATGGTCTGCTTGCCGACGAGCGCGACGCTCGTTCAGTCGGGCCAAACGAGTCCGCTCGATTTCAAGCAGGGGACGCTCTACGTAAACAGCACGGACGATCCGCAGCCGCTCTCGGCTTCGACGCAAAAGGTCGACGCGCACGGCATCGTGCTCTCATTTACGACCAAGCGCGGCACCTACGTCAACCTCAGCGGCCGAATCGACAAGGTGGTGAAGTAGATGAAATATCTTTGCGTGTTAATGGCCGTGCTCTTTGCGATTTCGCCGGCGGTCGCGTCGGCGGGGCGGGGCGGTGGCGGCGGCGGCCGAGGTGGCGGCGGCGGTGGTATGCGCGGCGGCGGAGGGCGACCCGCGGGCGGCATGTCGCGGCCCTCGGGCGGGTCACGCCCGTCCGGTGGCGGCGGCTTCAACCTCGGCCGCGATACATCGTCGCGGCCGGCGGGTGGCAGCATGGGCGGCAATCGCGGCAGCGTCAACGGCGGTAACGGTAACCGTGGCAACGGGAATCTCAACAACGGGAACCGAGGGAACGGTAACCGGGGCAACGGTAACGCCGGCAATGGTAACCGCGGCAACGGTAACGCCGGCAATGGTAACCGAGGCAACGGTAACGCTGGAAACGGCAACAAAAATAACGGTAATAAAAATAACGGCAACCTAAACAACGGCAACAAGAACAACGGCAACAAAAATAACGGGAATAACAACGGTAATAGGAACAACGGGAATGGCGGCAATTTCAACAACAACAACGTCAACATCAATAATAGCCGGACGATCAACAATCCGGTAAACTATGGCGGCAGCGCCTGGGGTTGGAATCACGGCGCGGCTTGGTACCCCGCAACGGGGTACTGGGGCGGCGGATTCTGGGGCGCCATGGCAATCGGCGTCACTTCCGCTGCAGTTGGCGCGGCTGTCTACGGATCGGTCGTCGGCGCCAACAACGTCACGTATAATTCGTATCAGGTTCAATCCAACACTCCGGGCTACACGTTCCTCTCCAACTATCAGTTGATCCAGGTACAGTGCGGGCCGGCCAACCTCGTCGTCGTGTACGGTCCGGAGAATAGCGTGATTTGCGCGAATCCGAACAACCTCGTCTCGGCCGGCAACTACACGTTGGATACGCAGACGTTATCGCTGAATCCGATGTAAGGAGCCGTTCCGCCAGGAGCGTTGCGATCGTCGCGGCGCTCGCACTTGCCGGCTGCTCCGAAGGTTCCTTAAGCGGCATTGCGTTCTCACCGACCAGTCCGGCAGCGCGCGGTGCCGCTTCTTCGTACGGCGTTTCGAAGGCGTACTCGTTCTTGCGGCTAATGATGGACAAGTACGCCACGGGATCGACGACGCGCCTCGTTCGGAGTTTCGACGGCGGTCCGCTCAAGGATTTCACCGACGCCGTGACCTACGACGACGCGCTCTTCATCGATGCGATGGTAGCGGACGGCTCGGTCGCCGCCGTGGCTCGCGCCAAGGTCGTTGGCAACGCATTTCTCTACGTTCAAGCCCACGACGTGGCCGGCGACGGCCGGCTGCGCGCGGCGTATGCGCCCCAGCCGTTGCGCAAGCCCGGCGATGTCGTGGTCGACGACAACACGAGCGATGTAGGAAACATGGCCTGGGTCGGTCAGGCGCTCGTGCGACTCTACGCCACGACGTCGGATGGCGCGTACTTAATCGGCGCGGTGCAGATCGCGCAGTGGCTCGAGGCTCATACCTACGATGTGCGCGGCGCCGGCGGCTACACCGGGGGCTATTCCGCGCGCGGTAAGAAGATCGAGTGGAAGTCGACCGAGCACAACATTGACGTATTTGCGTTCTTTACGATGTTGGCGACGGAGTCGGGCGAGAGCCAGTGGAGCGCGGACGCCGCGTGGGCCAAGCGGTTCGTCGCATCGATGTGGGACGCCCGCGGCGGCCGATTCTATGTCGGCACGGCGACCGACGGCGTGACGCCGAACAAGTCCTTCAAGCCGGAGGACGTCAACTCGTGGAGCTACCTCGCCTTTGCGAACCCATTGTGGGCTGCCGCGCCGAGCTGGGACGTAACGAATTTGGCCGTGACGAGAAGCGGCTTTAGCGGCGTGAGTTTCTGCAGCGGCGATCGATCCGGCGTGTGGTTCGAGGGGACCGCCCACCTTGCCGACGCGCTTGAATTTCGCAGAGCATCGGGCGACCTGCCCCAGGCTCAAGAATACCTGCGCGACATCGCCTACGCACAGACGAACGGCCCAAACGGTGATGGGCGCGGGATTATAGCCGCTTCCAGGACGATCGGCGACTGCGACGGCGATAAGTACTTCGCGTCGCTTCACGTCGGCGCGACGGCGTGGTACATTCTGGCGGCGAGCGAAGCGAATCCGTTCCTTTTGCGGTGACGTGACGCTGCCACCCATGTGGCACTCTGCGCTCGTACGCTGGCGGCATGCTGGCGGAGAGATACTGCGTGATCGACGTCGAGACGACGGGATTCAGTCCCGTAAACGATCGGATCGTCGAGATCGCCTGCGCGCTGGTCGACGGCGATAGGGTCGTGGACCGGTGGGCGACGCTGGTGAATCCTCGGATGGCGATTCCGGCCGGCGCAACGGCGGTTCACGGCATCACCGATCAGATGGTCGCCGGCGCACCCGGCATCGGGTCGGCGCTGACGCATACCCGTCGCCTCTGCTACGGCCGCATCGTTACCGCGCACTTCGCGCAATTTGATCTCTCGTTCGTCGGAGCGTCGGTGAGTTCGACGGCGCTTTGCACGATGCGGCTCGCGCGAACGCTCTTTCCCGAAGCGCCCAATCATAAGAACCAGACGCTGCGGCGCTACCTGCACATCGATCGGGTCGCGGGCGCGGAAATGCGTGCGCACCGGGCGCTCGACGACGCCCTCGTGACCGCGCACGTACTGATAGCCTGCCGGCAGCGTTTTCGGTTATGCCGCGGCGAAGACTCGTGGGAGCGTTTCGTCCGCGCCGGCATGGTCCGGATTCGAGAGTGCAGTAGAACCCCACATGGCTCGTAGCCCCGCAGGCCGGTTCGCGCAACGCGTCCACGCTGCGATTGCGGCGCGCCGCCGCGAGCAAGCTGGGCTCTCGCGCGGCGAATTTTTGGGAGGCATCGGCTCGCTGACGCTTGCGGGATGCGCAACCTCAATCCCGGCGGCGCCGCTGCCGGCTCTGCCGCTCGCGCGCAATCGCGTCGGCGAGAGCCGGATCGCGATCGTCGGCGGGGGCGCCGCCGGAATCACCTGCGCCTACCGGCTCCATCAAGCGGGCATTGCAAGCCGCGTTTTTGAGGCGAACACTCGCACCGGCGGCCGCACCTGGACCCTGCACGGTTTCTTCAACGACGGTCAGTACGCCGAGCACGGCGGCCAGCTTATCGCGACCTCGCAACACCGCATTCGAAAGCTCGCGGCCGAGCTCGGCCTACGGCTGGTCGACCTCAACGCGCTCTATCCGCGCGATGCCGTCGACACCTACTTTATTTCCGGCCGCCGCTACACGCACGACGAGGCGGCGCACGATTACGATCGCTACGTATATGAGCCGTTGAGCAGAGCAGCGAAGGCGGCGGGCCATTCGACGACCTTCGATCACCACACCCCGGCCGGTGTCGCGCTCGACCGCATGAACGTTGATGAGTGGATCGGCCGCAACGTCTCCGGCGGAACCAGCTCGAAGATTGGCAAGCTGCTACTCTTGGCGTGCGTAAGCGAGTACGGCGGTGAATCACACGTTCAAAGCGCGCTGAACCTCATCTATCTCTTCTCGGGAATGCGCCACGGCCGGCTCGATCTCTCGGGAACCGGTGAGGACGACAAGTATACGATCGACGGCGGCAACGACCAGCTTGTCGGACGGATGATCGCACAGCTGCCTGGGAACACGGTGCAGTTGGGAACGTCGCTCGAAGCGCTCGCGCGCAACGCCGACGGATCGTATACCTGCACGTTCGACTCGGGCGGGGCGCGCAAAGCATTCCACGCCGACGTCGTCGTGCTCTCGATCCCTTTCACCGTTCTACGACTCGTCGATACGAAGCGCGCCGGTTTTTCTGAGCGCAAGCAGCGCGCGATTGCTGCGCTCGATCTGGGATCGAACGCGAAGGTGCATCTGCGGTTCAAATCACCCTACTGGTTCAAAGACCGGTTCAGCGGAACCGCGTACGCCGACGACCTCTACCAAGATTCATGGGACGAAAGCATCGGACAGAGGGGCCGCGCCGGGATGCTCGTCTGTTTTCCAGGCGGAGCGCACGGCAAGCGTTATAGCGGCGAAGTACACGGCGCGGCGCCGGATGCGACGGTGCAGCGGTACCTTCACTCGCTCGAACCCTCGCTGCCGGGCGCGAGCGATGCATTCAACGGTCTCGCGTACCAGGATTTCTGGATCGGCGATCGCTTCACGCGCGGCGCCTATTCGTACTACAAGGCCGGGCAGTTCACGACGCTGTGCGGAGAGGAGCGCATCGCGCAGGGCAACGTGCATTTCTGCGGCGAGCAAACGTCGATCGTGTGGCAGGGCTACATCAACGGCGCCGTCGAGAGCGGCGAGCGTGCCGCGCGCGAGATTCTGCGCGACCTAGGCTTGTCGCGCCGCATCGCAAGCTAGACGGGGAGCGCAGCGGCCGGCCGAAGTGGGGTCGCCCGCTGTTCGAAGGAGCAGAGAAGATTCGCCAATGCCATCTGCTCGGGGGTGCGGCAGCGAATGTCGAGCAGGCGCGGACTGCAGAGCAGGATGCTCGCGGCGCGCGCACGAGAGATCGCGACGTTGAAGCGGTTGCGATCGAAGAGGAACTCGACGTTCCGCGGTACGTCTTCGCCGCTCGAAGTCGCCATCGAGTAGAAGACGATCGCCGCCTCTTGACCCTGAAACTTGTCGACCGTCCCGACGCGGACGCCATGGTCGGCGTCGACCTCGATGCCGGCTTCGGAGAGCTTTCTCAAGATGAGCCGTCGCTGCGCGTTGTACGGCGTGACGACGACGATATCGCGCTCCGTTATCTTGCGCGGCTCGCCGGCGAGGCTGGGCGGCTTCGAGTCGACGAGCCGGCCCTCGGCGAGCAGGTGTGAAATGCGCCGCGCGATCTCGGCGGCCTCCTGCGGCGATGAGGAGCTGTTTGCAGAGTGGTCTATGCCGATGAAGTAGAGCCCGGCGTATTCGTCGGTGTCCGTGCTGACGCGATGCATCGTGGTCTGCGGCGCGGAATGGAGCCGGTCTTCGTACATTGCGTCGGAGATGAACTCGCAGATCTCCGGCTGCATGCGATAAGAGCGGTCGAGAAAGATTCCGCGGCGCGGCCGAACCGTCCGATCGTTTCCGAGGAGATGCTGGAGTACGGAATCGCCGGAGTGTGAGGGGTGGCTTCCCTGGCTGACCTGAGCGAGTTGGGACGGATCGCCAAGCAGCACGACGTTCTTCGCGCAGGGCGAGGTCGCGAGCGCCTCGGCCAGCGCGACCTGACCCGCTTCGTCGATGAAGAGATAGTCGAATTGTGCGTCGAGCTCTTCCCGTGCGAAAAGGTAGCCGGTGCCGCCGGCGAGCTGGTAATCGCTTGCGGAGAAGGCCGTATTAGAGTCGACTGACGCGATGAACGGGCGTTGCAGCGGCGACACGTAGGTCGAACCGGGATTTCCCGTCGTGTGCTTGTAGAGGCCGCGGAAAGCGCCGCCTCGCTCCGCCATGCACTCCTCGACGCGCTGTAAGAGATTGTGGATCGCTTTGTGGCTCGTGCTTGTGACCGCGACGCGTTTGCCGGCCGAGAGCAGATCGCAGATCACCTTCGATCCGATCGTCGTTTTGCCGCTCCCCGGCGGCCCCTGGATAAAGAGGTAGCTGCTCTTCAATGCGGCGACCACGGCGGAAACGGACTCGGCGGTCACGTGCGCCGGTTGGCATCCGTCGACGTCGCTTGCGACGAAGGCCACGCGAGGGTCGCGTTTCGCGAGCAGGTCGTCAGTCGCCGGATGTTCGTTGCCGAGCTTGCCGTCGACAAACGATTGCGCGAGGCGGACTAAGGCGTCGCGTTGCACGGTCGTAGAGAACGGCTGACGCGCGATGAGCTCGTGAATTTCGCGGGCGCCCTCCAGCGAGGCCGTCGTCTTGAGCGTGAGACGATTGGCATCGGAATTGAGTGAAAGAATCGTGCCCGTGCCATTCTTCGTGCGGGGATCGGCGACCGAATCGCCCTCGCCGAGCTTGTAAAGCTGTTCGGGAAAATCGAAGGTGTAGACCGTACTCTTGGCCTCCCGATACGGCGCGACGTCCTCGCGCAGGGCCAGGCCGCCGATCGCCTCCCGGTCGAACTCGAGAAGCCGGTCGACGTTTTCGCGGCGGTCGAAGTACGCCCACCAGGCGGGCTTATCTTCGCGCCGGTGGTAGCCCATGAGGTTGCCGAGCAGATGATGAACGGGCCGATTGTCGGCCAGCAATCGGCGCTCGAGATCGCTGCGTCGCGCCTCTTCGCGCTGGTCTTTTCGCCGCTTCTCGCAAGTGGGGCAACCTTGCATGAACTCGGTGTGGCACGGCGCATCGGGAGACTTGACCGGCCGCAGGGGTAGTGCACGTCCGAACTTTTTTTCCGCTTCCGCACGGCGCTCCAGAAGCCACTCTCGCAGCAAATACGTCGAACGACAGTCGTCGCAATTATAGCGTCCGATGTCATCGAGGATTTGCCGATCGTGCTCGAAGAGCCAGCGCTCGAACATGACGATCGACTCGTCGCCCTTTTTGACATCGGTGGTGCGCGTCAGATCGTAGAAGCGCTCGAAGTTCTTAAGTCCGTATCGTTCCTCCGAAATCGCCACTGCTTGACGCACCACGGCGAAGAGATCGACGAGTACCTCGCCGCGGAGCAAGTCGTCGACCTCGGTTTCACGGGTGCAGTGCTCCTGGGCGAGCCGCCGGAGCGCATCCTTTTCGTAGCTTGCGTAATGATAGACGTGAAGCTCGGGATAGCGGCGACGGCGGTCGAGGATGAAGTCGACGAGGCCTTCGAAGGCACGCTTCTCGTCCTCACGGTTCAGCGCCCAAAACGGACGAAAGTTTGGTTCGTCGTCGGGCATCCAGCAGCCGAAGAGGTACTCGAGGCTGCGTCCAGGCTCGAAGAGCGGATCGCCTTCCATATCGAAGAAAACGTCGCCCTGGGCGGGCTCGGGAAGCATTGTGAAGCCGAGCGGCGGCGCGTGCTCGAGCAACTCGTAGATGGGCTTTGCGCTATCGCGTCCGCGGACTTGGAGCGACGCTTGCAGACGCAGCCTCTCGAACGTTGGCGGATTCATGCCCACTGGCCGCCGCTCGTCGGTTGCGCTTGCCAGGTCGGTAACCCGCGTAATCTGCGCCGATTCGAGCTTTGCGATTTGGTCGCGGCGCATCCATGCGACCAGACTCAGATGGTCGTCGTCCCGGCGTTGCCCTTCGCAGGCGTCATCCCACGGGCACATCGCGCAGTGCTGGCATTCCAACGGATACTCGCGCGGCCGGTCGCCGTTTGCAAACGCGACGTCGCCGGCGAACTCCAAGAACCGGCGCTTGAGGCGGCGATAGTACGCCATGAAGTCGTGGAGCCGAAACGCCTCTTCGTTTGAATCCCCGAAGACGACGTGCCCGTATCCCGGCGGCGTTCCTTGAAGACGTTCGAGGTGCTCGCTGTAGTTGCAGAGCTGGATCAGGTAGTACGGGCGCGGGGAGAGGCCGAGCTTGGTATCGATCACTTCGTAGCCATACTCGCCCAGATTCGACGGCTCGTCGACACGCCGCAGGAAATCCGCGTGGCCGATGAATGCGCCGTCAAAGAACGTTGCCTGATAGATGATGCGCGCACCGCTTCGCATCGCTTCGAGGGTCGCGCGTTCGGATTGCCGGTAGCCTTCAATTCCGCTTGGCGAGCGCCCGAACTCGACGACGCCGTCGGGATAGAGCGACTTCATACGCTCCAAATAACTGCGCTCGTGATCGTCGCCTTTGCGCCGGAGAAGCTTGGCCTGGGGGTCGTCGGTCGCGGCGCGCGGCAACCTGCCGCGCGCGACAAGCGCTTCGAGGTCGGTTAGGCGCTTGCACTCGAGGTAATCGTTGAGATCGCTCGCGGAGTAAACGAGCCGCCCGTCAAGACGCTGCATTGCGCACCATGCGGCCTATGATGCTCGCGGAGAGTGCCATATGCCTGGCAGAGTGCCGGGGGCCGGCACCGGCTATCGCGAGGGCTCGTGTGGGCTTTTACGGCCTCCGGACGCCGCTCGAACCCGGCGTCGCAAGGAAGCCATGCGTGACGCCGTAGCTATCGGTGTAGTAACCAACGAGCGCCTTATGGATGTTCACGCTCGTCGCAACCGTCGATCCGATTCCGTCGGGATCGTCGATCTGCTCCCAGGTGGTGCCGGGCTTCCAGAGCGGTGAAACTAGGAGGAACCCGTGCGTGGCCCCGGCCTGATCTTTGAACGATCCGACGATGTAATCGTGGGCCGTGACTCCGAGAAACTGCGTACTGGCCGCGCCGGGATACGAAAACGTCGTGTAAGTACCGTTCTTGAGCAGAAAACCGACCGTCGTGCTCCCTTGGTTCATGTAGCCAACGACGTCGCCGGTACCGTTGATGCCCGTCGCGATGACGTTGTCTCCTTGCGGAGGAGTGACTACGTCGTACTTTTCGAGTGCGACGTTGAGTTCGAACGATCCGGTACCACTGTTCGATTTATAGAATCCAACCGCCGTCCCGAGATCGTTGATGCTCAGGATCTCGGTGGTCGTCCGTTTCCCGCGAGCGTGCGGGTCTTGATAGGTCCACCAGAGGCCGTCGGTGAGCAAGAATCCGTACGTCTTGCCGGCTGAGCTGACATAATAGCCGGCGAGCATCCTCGCGTTATTGAGGCACGTTGCGATCGTATCGGCAGCCTTGGGATAAACGACGGACTGATAGTTGTTGGCACCGTAGGGCGGAATCGTTAAGTAGCCTTCGCTCGGATCGCTCGGTATGCCGCTGCCGTAATATCCGACGATGCGCCCCCCGTTGTTGAGGCCGAGCAGGCGGTTAACGGTCGAATACGCGCTCGGATCGTCCATCGTCGTGAACGTGTACGGCGTCGTCGAACCGCCCCGTATGCCGGTTCCCGCTTGGCGGAACTCCGGAAGGAGCGGAGCCGAGGTAGAAGCCGCCCCGCTGCACGCGGTCAACGCGGCCAGAGCACAAAGCGCAAGCGCACGGCGATCGAAAGCAATCATCGCGATCGATTATGCCACGAAACCGCTGCGTTAATGCGTGAACGAAGCGCCCACGCGCGATTAGAAAATTCCAGCGTTGACGCGAAGGAAAGGCTTGCAATGAGCCGGCCTTTGTGCTACAAAGTGATAGACTTTGCGCCGCAAAGCAAAAGAGAGGGAGATGGAACTACAGCGCGCGCTCTCGGACCTCGCGGAGGTCCGGGATCGGCTCGTCCGGGTGCAGCGTTTTGAAGGGTATTCGGCCGCGGCCGCGATCGCCAGCGGTTTTGGCGCGTTCGTCGCCGCCTACGTTCAGCGCGCGACGGACCCGCTGCCCACCCTGCCGGATTCCCTGCACCGTTACGTCATCATCTGGATGACCTGCTTGGCAGTCGCTCTGGCCTTGAACTACGGCGCGGCGGCGGTCTGGCTTTGGAAGCATCGCGGCCCGGCGGCCGCAAGCGGATTTCGCTCGGCGGCGCGCTCGATCGCGCCGAGCGTCGTACTCGGCGGCCTTTTGACCGTGGCGCTCATCGATCGCTCGGCGTATTCGCTCTTGCCGGGCACGTGGTTTGCGCTCTACTCGCTCGGGCTCTTTGCGTCGCGCGAGGCGATTCCGGAGTCGACCTTTCCGGTGACGCTTGGCTTCGCCGCGCTCGCCGCACTCTTTTTAGTCTCGCCGCTGCAGCAGGTCGCACTGGCGTGGTGGGTGATGCCGCTCGGATTCGGCGTCGGCCAAATCGTAGTCGGCGGATTGATCTGGAGAGAGCGCACGTGAGCGAAGCGCGCGAAGCGCCCTTCTCCTATCCGGGATTGGAGCGAATCTTTCACGAGCGTGGCCGGCTCGCAATCTGCACGTGCCTGATCGCGCACTCCGAGGGGCTCAGCTTCACCGAGCTCGCAGCCGCGTGCGACCTCTCCGACGGAAACTTGAATCGCCACGTTCACGCGCTCGCCGACCTTGGCATCGTTACCGTCGAGAAACAGCGCGCCACCGGGAGGCCGCAGACGATCTATCGCATCACCAAACGCGGCCGCCAACGCTTTCTGGCATACGTCGACGAGCTGGAAGCGGTCGTGCGTGACGTTCACGAGCGGTCGCAGCGCGCTGCCGCGCATCCGAAACTGGCAACGACGTGACGCCGAAACACATCGCCATCATCATGGACGGCAACCGCCGTTGGGCCTCGGAACGCGGATTGCCGATCGCTTGCGGCTACCGCCGCGGCGTCGCAACCCTGCGTCGAACGTTGCGCGCGGCGAGCGCCGCGGGCGTGCGCGTGATTACCGCATATGCATTCTCTGAGGAGAACTGGGAACGTCCCGCGGGCGAGGTCGGTCTGCTGATGCGGCTCTGTGCGCGGGCCGCGCGCGGCGAGTTTCGCCGCCTCGCTCGAGAAGGCGTGCGCGTGCGGCTATGCGGTCGTACCGAACGCCTGCCGGCGAGCACCAGCAGCGCACTCGAGGCGCTCGTCGCAGAGACCGCGAGTAATGACGGCATCCTGCTCAACCTCGCCATTGATTACGGCGGCCGGCGGGAGATCGGCGATGCGGTACGCGCGCTCGTCGACGAGGTGCGCACCGGCTTGCGCGACGTTGCGTCGATCGACGAGTGCGCTCTGGCGAGCCGGCTCTACACCGCCGGTCTGCCCGATCCCGATCTCATCGTGCGCACCGGCGGCGAGTTACGGCTCTCGAACTTTCTCTTGTTTCAGTCGGCGTACGCCGAGTTTTGGGCGACACCGACCTACTGGCCGGATTTCGACGATGCGCACTTTAAAGCGGCGCTCGACGACTTCGCGTTACGCCAGCGCCGCTACGGAACCTAACCGGCTAAACACCGATTTGGCCCAGCGTCTGAATGAATTGCTGGGTCCGAGGGTTCTCCCACCAGCCGGCGACGATCGCCTCGAGCTCGGGAAACGCGCGCAGCGCACCCGCGTGCTCTTCGATCGCGCGCGGATTCGGCGACGCCCCCGAAACCTCGGCGTGCAGCTTGTCGATTGTCGCATGCGCGTCGTGTCCCTCCGGCAGGGCGGCGTGGAGATCTTCATGCGGAAGCGCTGCCTGTTCTCGTAGGAGTGGGAGCATCGTCTGCGCCTGGGTGATCAGCTCTTCGCCGGCAACGAGCCCGGTGTCGTCTGCACCCTCGATCTCGCTGCGAAGGTCGCTCTGTGAATTCCGATCGTTCATGCGCCCTATGCTGCGGCCTCGTTTGGCTAAATGCCTCCGTCGCCGCGATTTTGAGCGGCCCTTGATGGCGCCGTCCATCGGGCCCGGCATACCATGAGAGCATGCTTGCTGCAGCTCTAAGCGCCGGGCTTCACACCTGGTCGTGTACCACCGGAAAGTCGAAGGCGCCGTCGACTTGCGGCACGTACGCCGTTTACGAAAACCGGGTGGCCGGCGCCGGCCGAACGATCGACCTAAAATTCATCGTGATTCACGCGACGCACCGCTCGAGTCGCGCGATTGCCTGGAATCCCGGCGGACCGGGCGCTTCGGCGACGGCCTTTGCCGGCGGCATCGCCGACGGCGCGGGCGGGGAACTGAAAACGCTGCGCGACCGGTACGATATCTTGCTCGTCGACAACCGGGGAACCGGCGGATCGGCGATACAGCAGTGCGATCTTTCGCCCGCCGATCGGCCGTCGCTCTATTTTCGGCAAATCTGGCCGGACGAGCCTTTGAGCCGGTGTCGTCAGCGCCTCGCGCGCGACGCCAATCTTAGCCTCTACACGACCGCGGTTGCGGCCGACGATCTCGATTCGCTGCGCGCCTCGCTCGGCTATCCGAAACTCGTGCTCGACGGCGCCTCGTACGGCACGCGTTTCTATCTCGTCTACGCGCGCCGCCACCCCGATCGCGTCGAGAGCATCGTGCTCGACGGGGTCGCGCCGCCCCACTTTCTCATCATTCCGCTCGAAGATGCGAAGGGCGCGCAAGTCTCGATGACCCGCTTGATCGCCGAGTGCAAGGCCGACGCGAGCTGCAACGCGCACTTTCCGGACTTAGGCGAACATTTTTACGCGCTCGTGCACCGCTTTGATGCCGGAAGCGTGAGCGTGCCACTGAAGAACGGCAAGACGCCGCGCGTCACGAACGTACAACTCTCGAAGGAAGTCTTTGCCGACCGGCTGCGCCAGCTGCTCTACTTCCCGGAAACCGCCGAGTACGCCCCGTTCATCATCGACAGGGCCTATCGAGGCGACTACGGACCACTGGCGACGATGGTTGATACGATCACGCAGGGCTTCGCGCAGCTCGTCGCGGACGGCCTCAACCTCTCCGTGACGTGCGCCGAAGACATTCCGTTCATCACCGAGAGCGACGTCGTACAGACGAGCGCGAACTCGTTCGAGGGCGACGTCCGGGTTCGAGCGCAGCAGCGCGCGTGCCGCATCTGGAACGTCGAACCGGTACCGGCGACTTTCAACGAGCCGGTGCGCAGCGACGCACCGATACTCATGATCTCCGGAACCGACGACCCGACGAGCCCACCCCAATACGCGCGAGCGGCGCTTCCCTATTTGCCCAACGCTCGCATTCTGCTGATCAAGAACGCGGCGCACACAACCGAGACCGCCTGCTCTGATGCGCTGATCGTCGAGTTTGTACGCGCCCGAAGTGCGAAGGGTCTCGACCTCGACCGTTGCGCCGGCGCGTATCACCGTCCGGCCTTCGCGACGTCGATGGCGGGGTTCGGGAATTGAAGGGAGAAAGCGAGGGGATCATGGCAAACATTTCGTGGGAATCCGACTATCGGGCCGCGCTGGAGCGCGCGCGTGAGGAGCGAAAGTTCGTCTTTTTGGACGTCTTCAACCCTGGTTGAGGGGGATGCCAAGCGCTGGATACCGTGACGTATCCTCAACCCCCAGTCGCGAAGACGATCCTAGACTACAGCATCCCGCTTCAAATCGATAACTCGAAAAAAGAGAACGAAATCTTTCTGCACGGCATCCATCACATCTGGACGCCGGACATACGAATTCTCTACCACGACGGCTTCGAGATGTATCGCTGGGACGGATTTTTGCCGCCACCCGAGTTCATGGCGCGAGCTCTCTGCGGATTCGCCATGGCCCATCTCCGTTTAAAACGCTTCGATCGGGCCGAAGCGGTATACGTCGACGTCCTCACGCGTTTTTCGACCACCTACGCCGCACCCGAGGCGCAATACTACCTCGGCGTCGCGAGGTATCGCCGCGATCCCGATAGTGACGAGCTATTAACGCAGTGGGCGAACCTTCGCTCCCGCTATCCGCTTAGCGAGTATCGCGTGAAGCAGTCGTTCAAGGAGCTTCCATAAGGAAACGCGCGTTCCACGATTCGGGCGGTCATGTTACGACGTATCGGCCGAGCGGCGCGCAGATCGATCCGACGACGGCTGAGGTCGCCGTCATTGCTTGGCGCTAGCCGAACCCCGACTCGATCGCTGCGCGGATTGTTGAGCCTTTCGCGTTCCAAGCTTCCGTGAACGACCTAAGGACTCGCGCGGTAAAGCCCCAAACGTTGCGTCCCTCGTAGTCAAGAGCATATATCGTGTGGCCAAAGGCGGCGCTGCGCTCCGCGTCGCGGCGCACGGCTCCCGGTGCGACGATCGTTTCGAGCGGGATGGTGAAGACGCCGGCCGTCTCGGTGCCGTCGATCCTCAGCGGCGTGTGCGGGGCGAGCAGCGCGACGATCGGCGTAACGAGAAGACGGCTTACGATCTGCCGCCGCGCCGGTAGCCGCCCAACGACGCGAACGTGCCTGCGCTCTACGCCGACTTCCTCTTCGAGCTCGCGCAGCGCCGTCAGATTGAGCTCGCCGCCGTCGGCAGGGTCGGCAATCCCGCCGGGAAGGCCGATCTGACTCGGGTGGCGCCGGAGATGCGCGGCACGCTCGACGAAAACCACGCCGTGCGGTGCGTCGACGAAGATCGCCAGCATGACTGCGGCATTCAACCACGGCGTTACCGGAGTTGGTTCGCGATCCAGATATTACCTGGGTTCTTCTGGTTGTCGTCTTCGCCCCATCACGAACCTCGTCGGCCCAGCCCAGGCAATCCGGAGGTCACGGTGCGAAAGGCAAGCGGACTTCGACTCGCGAGCGGGGCCGAGAAGAGAGCGTGATCTTTGCCCCGAGCGCTTCGATGATCTCGAAACCCCGGCCCCGCAGCGAGTTTGGATGGCGAAAGGCCGGTCGCGTAATGTCGTAACCCTCATCGGTTACGACGAGCGTGAACGCGTCGCGCGACGCGCGCAACTCCACGCCGACGGGAAGCTTCCCATGCTCGCACGCGTTGGCCAGCAGCTCGCCCAAGATGATAGTGGCGACTTCGATTTCCTCGGCGTTGCGCTTGGCGGTGCGCAGCGCGTCGGAAAACTGCGCACGCGTCGTCCGCATGACGCGGGCATCGACGGCAACGACTCGCCATACGCCGACTGGTGTGCCGCGATTTTGCGGCGTCGGCTTAGGCACAGATCATCTCGGGGACTAAGTCGGCTTTGACCGGCACATGCGCGGTTCTCGATTTGGGGAAGCGGATGGTCAGAATGGCAACGTCGTCGACGGGAGGCTTCCCGCGAAGGATTCTCTCGAGAAGGGCGGCCGCAGGGTTGGTCGAGTGAACGTCAAGCTTGCGAAGCGCCTCGAACAACGTGCGCTCGCCCGCCTCCAAGTCATGTGAGTGCTCGACCAATCCATCGGTATAGAGTACAAGCATTGAATCCGGTAAGATCGGCGCCGTCAACGTCTCGTACGATGCGCTTTCCGCGACGCCAAGCGGTAGGCCACCGCCGGCAAGCAACTCAAGACTGCGGCCTTTGGCAAGCTCGATAATAGGTGGGTGTCCGGCGTTTGCATAGGAGATCGTTTGCTCCTCGATGTCGATGATGCCACAGAGCGCGGTCACCATCGTCGCGCCCTGAAGGCAAAGCGCGGCGTTTGTCCGCGCCAGGACGATGCCTGGATCGGTTTCGCCGATGCTGATCGCCAGAATCGATTGTCTCGCGCGACTCATGATGACGGCGGCTTCCACACCGTGACCGGCAACGTCGCCCATCGAGAAAAGAATCCGGTTCGGAGAGAGCTCGAACGCGTCGTACCAGTCGCCGCCGACTTGTGCTTCTAGGCCTGCTGGAACGTAAACGCCGTCGAAGCGCGCCGCCGGAATGCTCGGCAAGTCGTCGCCTAGGAAGGCTCGCTGCAAGACGTCGGTCACGCGCTTCTCTGCTTCGTAAGCGTCGCGCTGCTCTTCGAGTCTAGCGGCGAGACGAAACGCCGCCGTCGCGATCGCCGTAAAGACCAGTGCGAGCAGCACGCCGAGCGCGAGTGATCCAGCCAGTAAGCGAGTGACGAGCGCGGCCGCGGCTGCGTCGGCCTCTGCGGATCGCGCGCTGAGGCGGCGCAAGAGCAGCGAGTCGAGCGTGCGGAAACCGTCGACGAGGTATTCCCCGGTCAGCTGGACTACCAGCTCCGACGAGCGCGGATTTTGCAGCGATGGGCGCGCGACTTGGGTTAGCCATTGCTCGTTGATCGCGGCCTGCTCGCGTACGACCCGATCGTCCATCGAGAGTGCGCGGAGCGTTGCGATGAGCCGGGAGGTGACGCTCCCGAAATGGCGGCGTGCGTTAAAGTACGGCTCGAGAAATAGTTGCTTTCCAGTCGCCACGTACCCGCGGATCCCCGTCTCTTCGTCGAGCTGTAATCGAAAGAGTCGCGCCCGGTCTATCTGGGCGCCTCGAAGAAGCGCTTGCTCCGCGGAGTTGGCTTTGATTGCCTGGTGGATCCAGACTGCCGAAACGGCGAACGTCGCGCAGAGCAAGAAGGCCGTAAATCCGACCAGTGCTGCGACGCGTTCTTTCGACTTCACCCCGCCTGCGCCTCGGCAAGCGTCTCGAACAGGGAGAGCATTTCGCCCAGACCCGAGACGCGGAAGAGGCGCGCGACCTTCGGGCCGACGACGATACGTGGCGCCGCTTTGCCTGCATCCACTCTGCGTCTATAGAGCCATATCAGCTGCGAGAGCGCGGTCGAGTCCATGTACGTGACGTCGGTGAGGTCGACGATTGCACTCTCCGTATGGTCGAGCGCCTTCAGTTTCTCCTGAAACTCTTGCTTACTGGTGAAATCGATCTCGCCGGAGAACGGCGCGATCGAATCATTTCGATCGTTCACGTGAATATGATTTTTCCTCCGCTAAAGTAGCCCTTTTTTAACGTGCTTTTGCCGTGCGTTGCGCGCCGCGCGTCGGCGGTCCGCCGAGAAGATCGTGCACGAGAACGGCAATTGCCGCGCCGAGCAACGGCCCCGCGAGATAAACCCAACTATCGTGCAGGGGGCCGGCGACGAACTGGGCCGCGAGCGAACGCGCGCGAAAAGGGCGGCTCCGCTCTTGGCGCGTCACTTTTGGTAATCTTCCCGGCGGCGAGCGCCGGCAAACTTTTGTAAAACGGCGGGTTTATGCATAGCATCGCACTCCGTGCAGAAAGGGGAGCCATCCGGTGCGTCAAGCCCTATCGCGCGTGCTGTTGGTCCTCGTTACCCTGACCGTCGCGGTGGTCTACTATCTGCCGATCGGCCACGTCGATTTCGCGGAGAATTGGGGCGAGGGCACGTTCGGCCTTACGATGGTGCCCCGCGGCGCTACCGTGGTTTCGGTCGACCGCGGCTCACCCGCGGACCGCGCCGGCGTGCGTGCCGGCGACCGTCTCATCGATCGCGGGGACTTCGAGATTCCGTCCCGCGTTCGCGCGGTCTATACGGGCGAGCGCGAGACGCTGACCTTCCAGCATGGTCGCGCGGCGTACACGGTCACGTTGAGTGCCGTTCCTAATAGAAGCTTTGGCATTTGGCAGCGGGTGGGCGGTGTATTGGCGTACATTCCGCCGACCGTTTTCTTGATCGTTGCCTCTTTGCTCGTGTTCTTGCGGCCCTCCCTGATGACGTGGTCGTTCTATCTCTTTGCGGTCGGCTACTTTGGAACGAGCCCCGTCTTCACGTACTGGTCGCGGCTGCTCTCTCCGCAAGCCTACGTAGTACTTTCGTTCGTGCTGAGCACCGTGTTCGGAGCATGGAGCGTCTTACCGTTGTTACCGTTTCTTCTGCGGTTTCCCAACGGTGACGTTCTCGGGTGGCGGCGCCGGATCGACCCGCTCATTTGGATTTTGCTGGCGCTCGCGTACGTGCTGTACGTCGTGGAGTGGCGCGTCTACTCAATCAACGAATCGCTTCCGACCTGGGACGTCATCCCCAGTGCCATCGTTCCGCTCGGGGCTTTTGCTCTCGCGGGGCTCATTCTCGCCAAGAACGTGGCGACCGCGTCGCCGACCGATCGCCAGCGCTTGGGGTTTCTGGCAGTCGGAACGTTTATCTCGTTTGTGGCCTACGCGGTCTACTTCGTTCCGGGAGTGCCATTCGCGGTCGGGCAGGTCATCGGTTTCGCAGTAGTATTGATGCCGATCTGTATTGCCTACGCCGTTTTTAGACTACGCGTTCTCGACGTTAACTTCGTGCTCAATCGCGCGCTGGTATACGGGATTCTCTCGGTCGCCGTGATCGCGTTTATCTCGATATTGGACTGGTTCTTTTCACGCGTTGTCGCGATCGGGCGGCTGGCGATCGGCCTGGAGTTGCTGACGACCATCGCGATCGGTTTCATGCTGGATCGCATCAACCGCGCCGTCGAGCGTTTCGTCGAGTCGGTCTTTTTCCGAAAACGCCGAAAGGCGGAGTCGCTGCTTCGGCGGGCGGCCTCGGCACTTCCGTACGCGACCGACGAGGCGGCGATCGTGGACGGCCTCGTCCAAGTACCGGTGGACGCAATCGAGCTCGCCGCCGCCGCGCTCTACCGGCGATCCGACGGGGGCGCTCGGTTCGATGGTGTCGCTACCGCTGCGCAAACGACGATCGCTCCTGCTGGTTTTGATGCAAACGACTTGCTCGTAAGAATGCTGTTGGCCGACGAAAGCGTCGTCTGGCTCGACGAGCTTCGCTCGCGTCTCGATGCCGAAAACGCGGCGATCTATACGCTCGCGGTCCCGGTGACCGTCCGTCACAGGCTCGAATCCTTTACGCTGTACGGCGCGCACGTCAACGGCGCGCAGCTCGACCCTGACGAGGTCGAGCTGCTGAAGGAGCTCGCGCGCGAGGCCTCCAGAGCGTACGATCACGTCGAGGCCGAGCGCGCGCGAAGGCACTATACGCAGCTCGTGGCCGCGCAGATGCCGCAGGCCGGGTGAGCCGGATCGGCTAACTCGGCAGCGGCCCTTGCAGGACGGCCTCGATATTGAGCTCGATGCGAACCTCGTCGCCGACCAAGACGCCGCCCGTCTCCAGCGCCGCGTTCCAGTTGAGTCCGAAGTCCTTGCGGTTGATGGTGGTATGTGCGCTGTAGCCGACACGCACGCCACCCCACGGATCGGTCGCCCGGCCTTCGAAGGCGGCCCTCAGCGACACTTCGCGCGTTACCCCATGGATCGTCAGCTCGCCTTCGATATTGAACTCTTCCGGCGTTCCTTCGATGCGGGTGCTGCGGAAGGATAGCGTCGGGTACTTCTCCACGTCGAAGAAATCTGCCGAACGCAGGTGCGCGTCGCGCTGATCCTCGCGGGTGTCGATCGAGGCGGCCTCGATCGTCGCGTCGATCCCTCTGGGCAGCTCGCTTCCGGGCGTTAGCTCGATGTGCCCGTCGACGGCGGTAAAGCTACCCCTGACCTTGGCGATCATGAGGTGCCGGACGACGAACTCGACGGTCGAGTGCGCCCGATCGAGCGTGTAGAGGCTCTTTTCTTGTAGTTGGCTGGTCATATTTGCTTCTTCGGCTCCTTACGGTTGCCGATAGCTCCATAGTGTGCTATCGTTATGTTAGTAACTTTTGCATACTTAGCGGACTCGCGCAAGTACGCACTCCGAAGTAGCCTAGGAACTCTGTGGAAACCATCAAGCTGCCGCCCCTGCCCACCGACGCGGACGTCTATACGAAAAACCAGTGCCCATCGCGGCTCGTCCTCGACCGCATCGCCGACAAATGGACCACGCTGACGATCGGCATCTTGGCGCAAGCCGACCAGCGCCGCTTCAACGAGCTGCGCCGGTTAATCGGGGGCATCTCGCAAAAGATGCTCACGCAGACGTTGCGCGACCTCGAGCGCGATGGGCTCGTACGGCGCACGATCTTTCCCGAGATTCCGCCACGCGTTGAATATGCGCTCACGCCGCTAGGGCGAACCCTATGCGGACCGCTCGGCTCGCTGACCCAATGGGCCCACGATCACATCGACGAGGTCAAACGCGCGCAAGCGGCGTTCGACAAAAGATAGAACCCCAATTCAAGAAGCGCCGCATGCGGCGCAACGGCCTTCGAACGTCACGCGTTCGCTCTCGATCTCGAAACCGTGCTGCTGCGCGAGCGCCCTGATCGTGCGCGTCGGAATCGCGTACGTTACATCTTCGATCTCGCCGCACGCGCTGCAGCGAAAGTGCGCGTGCCGTGGTCCCGAAGGCTCGTAGGTCGCGGCATCGGCGCCCGGCACGTAGAGCTCGGAGACCAAACCGAGATCGCGCAAACGCTCCAGACCGCGATAGACGGTTGAGAATCCAATGCCCGGCCGGCGCTTGACTGCCTTCGTGTAAATTTCCGACGACGTCAGATGGCGGCCGATCCCGCTCTCTTCGACGATTTTGTAAATAAGCTGGTAGTTCTTGGGCAGTGAGGGCTGCGCGGGCGTCACCATATTAACTGTTCACGGGAGCCGTCCGCGGCAGGATTCTTCCCGGTGTGAGAATGATATTCACTTTCAACAGCTTCGCCACTGGAATCTTCGCCTCCGCCTGCGCTGCCGCGGGTTCTCCCGCGAACGCCGAAGACTGCCGCCCACCTTTCCACAGAATCGGAGAAGTAGCACGAGATGGAAAACACGATCGTCGAAATGTCGGAAGCCGACCAAGGCTGTCCTGTAAAGCACGTACCCCTCCGGCCGCGAGTCAACGTCGACTGGTTCCCCGAGTTGTTGGACCTATCGCCGCTCCACCGGCCGTCCGCGCTCTCCGACCCGATGGGCAGCGATTTCAACTACGCGCGCGAGTTCAATAGCCTCGACCTCAAGGCAGTCAAGGCGGACATTCTAACGTTGATGACCACGTCGCAGGATTGGTGGCCGGCCGATTACGGTCACTATGGACCGCTCTTCATTCGTATGGCTTGGCACAGCGCCGGAACGTACCGTATCGGCGACGGCCGCGGTGGCGCCGGCTCGGGCGAGCAGCGCTTCGCCCCGCTCAACAGTTGGCCGGATAACGCGAACCTGGACAAAGCGCGGCTCTTGCTCTGGCCGATCAAGCAGAAGTATGGCCGGAAGATCTCGTGGGCCGACCTCATGGTTCTCGCCGGAAACTGCGCCTTGGAATCGATGGGATTCAAAACGTGCGGCTTTGCCGGCGGCCGCGTGGATGCGTGGGAGCCCGACGAAAACATCTACTGGGGTCCGGAAGACACCTGGCTCGACGACAAGCGCTACACCGGCGAACGCGACCTCGAAGAGCCGCTGGCTGCCGTGCAGATGGGTTTGATCTACGTAAACCCGGAAGGCCCGAACGGGAAGCCCGATCCGCTCGCCGCGGCGCACGACATACGCGAGACGTTCGGCCGGATGGCGATGAACGATGAGGAGACCGTCGCGCTCATCGCGGGCGGCCATACGTTCGGTAAAGCGCATGGCGCCGCCGATCCCGGTCAGTACGTTGGTTTTGGGCCGGCCGGTGCCGGCATCGAAGAGCAGAACCTCGGGTGGCGCAACTCGCTGCGCAGCGGTAACGCCGATGCAACGATCACGAGCGGCCTCGAGGGCGCCTGGACCGCGACGCCCACGCGCTGGAACGGCGAATACTTCAACAACCTCTTCAACTACGAGTGGGAGCTGACGAAGAGCCCCGCCGGCGGTAATCAGTGGACGCCGAAAGGCGGCGCCGGAAACGGCACAGTACCCGACGCGCACGATTCATCGAAGAAGCACGCGCCAATGATGTTCACGACCGATATTGCCTTGAAGGTCGATCCGATCTACGGGCCGATCTCGAAGCGCTTCCACGAGAGTCCGCAAGAGTTTGCCGATGCCTTTGCCAAGGCGTGGTACAAGCTGACGCACCGCGATATGGGACCGGTCTCACGGTATCTCGGTCCGGAGGTGCCGTCCGAGCACCAGCTTTGGCAAGACCCCCTGCCCGCGGTCGATCATCCGTCGATCGATGAAGGCGAGATCGCGGCACTTAAGAACCGAATCCTCGATTCGGGCCTCACGGTTTCGCAACTCGTTACTACTGCATGGGCATCGGCATCGACGTTCCGCGGCACGGACAAGCGCGGCGGCGCAAACGGTGCGCGGATTCGACTCGCACCGCAGAAGGACTGGGCCGTTAATCAGCCTGCTGAGTTGGCGAACGTGCTCCAGCGTTTGGAGAAAATCCAAACGGAGTTCAACGCTTCACTATCCGGCGGCAAGAAGGTCTCACTGGCCGACGTCATCGTTCTGGGCGGCTGCGCCGCGATCGAACGGGCCGCGAAGAACGCCGGCCAAGATGTGAGCGTCAGCTTCGCACCGGGTCGCACGGATGCCACGCAGGATAAGACCGACGCCCATTCCTTCGCAGTATTGGAACCGAAAGCCGACGGGTTCCGCAATTACCTCGGCAGCCGGAGCTCGCGTTCTCCCGAGCAGCGGCTTCTCGATCGCGCGCAACTGCTCACGCTGAGCGCTCCTGAGATGACCGCGCTCGTCGGCGGCCTACGCGTGCTCGGCGCGAACGCCGGAGGATCCGAACACGGTGTCTTCACGAGGCGGCCGGGCGCGCTGACCAACGACTTCTTCGTGAACCTGCTCGACATGACGACGAAGTGGCAGCCGGCCGGCGGCGACTACATCTACGAGGGCCGCAACCGCAGCACCGGCGAGCTCACATGGACCGGGACCAACTACGACCTCATTTTCGGCTCGAACTCGCAGCTTCGCGCGATCGCCGAGGTCTACGCGATTGAGGGCGATCGCTTCGTTCGCGATTTCGTGGCCGCGTGGGAAAAGGTGACGAATCTCGATCGCTTCGATCTCGCCGTCACCGCCTAGGCGCCCTGAGTCTCAAAGCGCTAGCCCTGGTCTTGGCCTGCAGTGCGATACTCCTTGCCGGGTGTGCACCGAAACCGTACGTAATCTCGCAGGCCGACCAGCAACGCTTTGCGCCGGGCCTGATACGCGTCGACCGCCCGCATAAGGCACCGTTGATTGAAGGGCTGCGCGACTGCATCGTCTACAAAGCGCAGTACGACGGCGATCAAATCTCGGGCTGGAAAGCAGCGCTTGGCGCGGATTGGGGCGGCTCCTATCCGGCGTTTTTGACCGGCTGCATGGACGAATCGCTCGCATATCGCAACGGGGAGGTGCGCGTCTATCTCTGCGCGCGTGCCATCGGCGCCGGCGGGGGATGCAACAACGGCGGCTACTATCGCAGCCGTACGGGGGAGCGTCCGTGGCTGCGAAGCTGGGACAACAAGCGCTGGTCGGTGCTGCGGCCCTAGCACTCCCCAAATAAAAGCCGCGGGATAGCGCGGGTGATCTCCGGAAGCCTACTGCCGAGGAGGGACAGACGATGACCCAGACTCAGGCCAGCTCAAACGCGTCCACAAAAACTTACAAGGTGGAAGGCACCTTGCTCGAAGCTTGTTCGTGCCGGACGCTCTGCCGCTGTTGGATCGGCGAAGATCCCGACGGCGGCGCCTGTGACTCGTTTCTTGCCTATCACATCGATAAGGGCGAGATTAGCGGGGTCGACGTAAGCGGACTGAACTACGTGCAGGTCGTGAAGATTCCGGGCAACGTACTCACGCCGCATAGCTGGAAGCGCGTCAGCTATGTGGATGCGCGAGCGACCGACGAACAACGTGCCGCGATTCTCGACGCCTGGCACGGTCGCTTAGGCGGCCCGCTCGCGGATCTCCACGCCTTGATCGCCGAGGACGTCGCGATTGAGACGGCGCCGATCGAACATAACCTTACCGGCGGTGAAGGCACGCTCGTCGTCGGCGACAAGCTTCGTGCGACGATGGCACCGTATCGCAGCCCGTACGGGGCGATCACCACGCTGCGCGACAGCCTCTTCAGCACCATCCCCGGAGCGCCGGCATTTGTCGCCAAGGCCTCCGAGCACGTCGTCAATATTCCCGAACACGGAATGGTCTGGACGTTTAAGGATCGCAACGCGATTCAGGGCGACTTTCTGCTAGAAGCATAGCTCGATGGCAACGAGCGTCGCGCACCGGTACGTACGATTCAATACGATCGGCATTCTCGTCGGCGCGATCGCGGCCGCGTGGGCGGTTTGCGCGTGGGCGGAGCTGAGCGGCAACGCCGCACAGCTGCACCACCACGCGCTGTATGAGAGTGGACGGCCGTTTTGGCTCGCTGCGCTCCTCGTGCTCGGCGCATGGCAGTTCATGACCGCGGCAATGATGCTGCCATCGTCGCTCGGATTGATTCGCCTGTACGAGGTCACGGCGGGACGGGCGCCGCACTTTCCGCTCGCCCTGACGGCGTTCTTGGGCGGTTACTTCGTGGTTTGGACGGCGTTCGCGCTGGCCGCGTTTAGCGGCGATATGCAGCTGCATCGTATCGCCGATGGATGGCCCTGGCTGGCGGCGCACGCAACGCTCATTCCGGCGGCGACGCTCGCTCTCGCCGCCATCTACCAGTTCACGCCGCTCAAGGATGCCTGCTTGAAGGCGTGCCGCCATCCGGGCAGCTATCTCATGCGTCACTACCGGCGCGGCGCCCTCAGCGGCTTGCGCCTAGGTTTCGGTCACGCGCTCTACTGTTTGGGTTGCTGCTGGGCGCTCATGCTCGTGATGTTTGCTGCCGGAGTCGCACACTTGGCTTGGATGGGGGTGCTCGCGACGATTATGTTCGTCGAGAAGGCGACACCGGCGGGTAACCGAATCGTTGCGCCGGTCGGCGCGGCACTCGGCGTCCTTGCCGTCATCGCGCTACTGGCTCCGAAAGCCATCCCAGGTTTTTGAGGACGTCCGTTGACGATGCACGTTGGAATTGCCGGCACCGGAAAAATGGGAAGCGCGATTGCGTGCAACCTGCTCGATCGCGGCTATCGGGTCGCTGTTTGGAACGTCGATCCATGTATGATGGAGGCGGTGGCCGCCGCCGGTGCAACACCCTTCGAGAGCCTCGAATCGATGGTCGCCGGCGTCGATGCGGTGATCGCGATGCTCTGGGACGATGAGGTCGCGCGAGATGTCTCTCTAGGCCGGGTCATTCCGGCTGCGCGCAAAGGCCAGCTCGTTATCGAATCGACGACCCTTTCGCCGCAGATGTATGAAGTGCTCGAGGACGCGGCAACGCAGCGAGGCGTGGATTTTCTCGCCAGTCCGGTGCTTGGCAGCGTCGACGGGGCGCGCACCGGTACGCTGACGCTCTTGCCGGGAGGCAGCAGCCGGGCCTTCGATCGTGGCCGGGAGCTCCTGAGCGCGATGGGTTCGACGATCAAGTTTACGGGTTCGCCGGCCGCCAGCGGGCATCTCAAACTCGCTTTTAACTCGATGCTTTGCGTGAACGCCGATGCGATTGGAGAGCTGCTCGGCATCATGGGACGAGCCGGCGTCGATCGTACCCTCGCCGTCGACACGCTCGTTGCGGCGCTCGAGCGCGTAGCGACCAAACGTCAACAACTACACGAGCGAGACACGCAACCGCGTTTTTCGGCGAACGCGCTGCTCAAAGATCTGCGCTTGGCGCATGCGGCTCGGCAGAACCTGCGCGTGAGCGCGCCGCTGATGGATTGTGCCCTCGCGGAGTTCGAAAAAGCGGTCGAAGCGGGCGCGGGTAATGAGGACTACATCGCCGTAGGGTTGGCATTGGAGCGCGCCGAGGCCGATTGCTTGTAGTTCCGGCGGTTTTGCTTGCGCTGATCTGCGTTTGGATCGTCATTCCGCCTTTCAACGAACCGACGATCGTTCTGGCCGTTGCATCGATCGAACTCAGCCCGTACCTGCTGGCCGCCAACGCGCTTTTTCTTGCAGTGACGGTATGGAGTGCGAGGCGCCGGGGCACCCCAGCGGCCGTGGTATTCGCAGCTAACTGCGTCGTCTGCGCTCTCCCGTTGCTCGCGCTTATTCGCTCCGATGCGCTCCAACCTGCGGCGTATCGCAGCGTCAACGTTCCAATTGCGGAACGTGTCATCGCGGTGAGGCTGGGGCCACTCGCCTCAAAGATCCGAGCCTATTTACCCGGTGCATCGCGGCGCACGCCCGCGATCTTCGCGATCTACGGCGGCGCCTGGAGAAGCGGGAGCCCGCGAAGCGATGCCGCGCTTAATCGAGCACTCGCTCATCAAGGCTATGCCGTATTTGCGCTGGACTACCGGCATGCGCCGGCATATCGCTTCCCCGTGGCACTCCAAGACGTGCGATTCGAAATTTCGCTGATCCGCAAGAATGCGCTCCGGTACAACATTGATACGCAGCGCATGGCAGTGCTCGGACACTCATCCGGCGGCGAACTGGCCGAGCTGATAGCCTTCGGTCCGAAGTCGCCCGTAGCCGCACTCATCAGTTACTCCGGGGCCGTCGATCTCTCGATGGGGTGGAAGTACCCGCCCGTTCCCGACCCTATCGGCGTGCGGGCCGTCATCCAAAACTATATCGGCGACACACCGGCAGGCGCGCCGGGGCGCTACCGCGCCGCATCGCCGCTTGCCTACGTGCGTCGCGGCTTACCTCCAACTCTGTTAATCTACGCCGCGCGCGATCACGTCGTGGATATTCGCTACGCGCGTAAGTTTCGCGACGCTCTTCGTGCGGCCGGCACCAACGTCAGGTTCGTGGAACTGCCGTGGACCGAACACGCTTTTGAAGTTCTTCCCTTCGGGCTACACGCACCGATTGCGTACCGCGCAACGCTGAGCTTCCTGGCGGCGACCATCGGCTCGGAACGATAAACGGTTATTCGGCTACGAAGTCTTGGCGTCGTTCGCGCGACGGATTGCCGGCGCGACGATCCGCACGACGAGCACTTGGAGGACGGCGGCCGCCGGCACCGCGAGAAAGGCACCCCCGATCCCGAGGAGCGTGCCGCCAACAACCGTAGCTAGAATGATCAAGAGAAAACTCAACTGGACGCGCTGACCGAAGATGATCGGTGAAAGCACGTTTTGATCGATGACCTGAACGACCACGAAGATCGTTAACGCGATGAGCATCTTCTCCCAGCCGCTGGTCGCCAATACGACGACGAGAATGATAGGCCCGGAAATTACGGCGCCGACCATTGGGATTGCTTGGAAGATGGCGGCAATGAAACCCAGCAGGAGGGCGTACGGAACGCCTAACACGCCGAGCGAGCCGCCCATGACCACTCCGACGATCGCGCCGTTAAGCACGACGCCTTGCACGTAGGCACTCAGCCGCGCGGTAACGTCGGCGAAGGCGGCCTGCCAATCGTTCCGCACGCCGGGTGGGATCAAACTCAGGATGAATCGCTCGAGTTCGTCCGATGAGAGCATCCAGCCGACCGCGAGCAGCAGAATCAATAGCAAATCGCCGATGGCGGCGGCGACCAGCCTTGGGCCGCCGAGAATATGTGGACCGACCGCGCTCACCGCGGTGCCGGCCGAATTGGCCAACACCGACGCAATCTGCCGCGCCATCTGGTCGTTCTTGAGGTAGCGTTGCGCAGCAGCAAACTGATCTTGCAGAGAGCCCGCATAGCCGGGCACAGCCTGAATCAACTTGACGAGCTCCGCTCCAAGGGGCTGGACCAGCACGAATCCGATAGCGACGACTGCCACGATCAGCACGCAAAACGTTATGCCGACCGCGGCTCCGAACGGCATTCGTTTACTCATTCGATCGACGATCGGCCGTAGGCCGGCAGAGAGCAGCACGGCCGTGAAGAGCAGCAGCAGAGCCGAGAGTGCCCCCGCGAGCACGTCCCAGATCAAGAACGCGCCTGCGAAAACGACTGCGGCCGCAACCCACCCTCGTGTGCCAATCACGCTAGAACCCTTTCTGCGGATCGCTTTGAAGTCATCGCCTACCTCGCCCCACACCCGTAGACGGGTGCATTCACCGCCAGCCAAAGGCCGACGTTCGTCGTCGTGTCTGCGCGCGTATCGGGTCCCATCGCGTGCGCAGCGTTGGGGTTCGTATTTTCGTAATTGTCGACCGCCCACTCGGTGGGAATCGCGCCGTGCGCAACCAAAACGTCCACGAACTCTTTGGTGTCTTGCGAGAATCCTTGGCGAGTAGGATACGGTGAGACCAAGACCGTCGTGCGAATGCCGCGGGCATTTCCCCAGCGGATTGCCTGCTCGATAAATCGCTGGTAGCCACGGCCGCTTCCGCCTCCGAGGAAGAAGTTCGGCGGCGTATCGAACGCGATTCCACCGCCATACGATGCCTCGAATCGCGCCAGGTCGTAGAACGAGCTGTTCAGATCGTAGTACTCGCGGCGCGTGGGCGGAAAGATGCGGCTATGCGGCTTCCAGTCGGCGTTGGGAGAGACGATTGGGGCCATCGATGTAATGCCCACCGAGCGGGCAGCCTGCACCCACTGCTTCCACGTTCGCACGTTTCTTCGATCGAATTTTATGGCCCGAGGCGGCCGATCCGGAACGTTGACGTTGGCGGCGTTTGGATTGAGGCCGCTGGCGACGTACTGATACTGATAGTAGGCCGGATAGCTTTGCGCAGGCAGCGTAAAATAGTTCGCACCGACGTAACCCAGCTCGGCCTCGCCCGGGCCGGTTCCGCTGAACACGTTCGCGATCGCGTTGAGAATCGCATATGGATTCGAGGCCGGACTATCTGCAATTGCCGATGCGATCGCGTTTGCGTGCTCATAGAGCCGCACCCGCCCGGTGGCGAGCAGCATGGTGGTAAAGTCGCGATCGGCGAGCGCGTTGAAACCGGCAGTACCGCCGACGGAAACATATTGGCTCGAATTGGAACATCGGCCGGCGCCACTCATCGAGATAACGGGCGCTTGCGCGCCGTTACATCCCGAAAGGGCGACCGCTAGGATCGCGGCCAGTGCACCGGGGACCTTGGCCGTTAGCTTGGGTCCCCGTCGCTCCCTCATAAGGTGGTATTTCCTCGCATATACGTCGCGGTGAACTGGGCGCATCCTTACCAGGAGGGCCGTCGCGGCTGCGCAGCCCCATCTTGAGAGGAGTCTATCATGCCCGCGTTTCGACCCATTCGATATTTTCGCAAAGGCAGCGGCCTGCCGTTGCTCTTGGCTTCGGCGCTCATCGCCGGTTGCTCCCAAGGGGGTGCCGGCGTGCCTGGGATTGCCGCGAGTGGCAGCTCGGCACTGGGCACGGCGCACGGTCCACAAACAATGTCGGCACTAAAACACCACAGCATCCCGACCTGCTCGACCGCCTATAATTTCGCAGGCGACCCGGACGGCTCCAGGCCGGAGGCGGGCTTGTTCGACCTCAAAGGCACGCTCTACGGCACAACACCCACCGGCGGGACGAGCGACCTCGGGACGGTCTATACTATCAACGGCGGTTCGGAGAGCGTCCTTTATAGCTTCAAAGGATCGCCGGACGGCTCGAGCCCCTACGCGGGACTGATCGCCGTCAAAGGCGCGCTCTATGGCACGACCATCCACGGAGGTGCGCACGGCGACGGAGCGGTCTTCAAAATCACAAAATCCGGTGCGGTCAGCATCGTCTACAGCTTTAACGGTACTCCGGACGGCGCGGAGCCCGCGTCCGGCTTGATTTACGTTAACGGGACGTTCTACGGCACGACGCCCGACGGCGGGGCGACTGGCAACGGAACGGTCTTCTCACTCACGACCGGCGGCGTCGAAAACGTGCTATACAGCTTCGCAAACGGCTCGGATGGCGCAGGCCCCTTAGCGAGCTTGGTCCATTTCAGGAATGCGTTCTACGGCACGACCCAAGATGGCGGCACCGCCTCACAGGGAACCGTCTTCAAGGTCACCGCGTCAGGCACTGAAAGCGTGCTTCACAGCTTTACCGGTTCGCCGGACGGCGCAGGGCCGGTTGCGGGTCTGGTCGCCGTTAATGGCGCGCTCTACGGCACGACGCCAAACGGTGGAGCAGTCCGCATGGACGCAGCGGGAACGATGTTTAAGATCACGGCCGCCGGCCACGAAACCGTGCTTCACAGCTTTGGAGCGACGGGGGACGCCTCAGATCCGAGTGCAGCCTTGATTAACGTCTCGGGCACGCTCTATGGCACGTCGGCCGAAGGCGGTACGGTGGGTATAGGAACGGTCTTCGCCGCCACGACGTCGGGCGCGGTGTCCGTACTCTGCTCCTGGCCGTACGGATATCTCGGCGAAGAACCGATGGCGAGTCTCATCAATGTCGGCGGCACGCTCTACGGTACCGCCCAGGGCGGCGGCACCGCCTCACAGGGGATCGTTTTCACGACAGCGTTGTGACGTAAAAACCGGGCTCCGCAAAAAAAAACGGGCAGGCGCCGCGGCGCCCGCCCGTTTTCGCGACCTCTACGGTGTACTGCTATGAATCGGGCAGGCTCTTTCAAATAAAAGCAAACCGCGTTCCCCGTCGGGCAAACTACGCATTAATTGAAATGTCGCCGAGACCGCGAAGACCAGAACGGCTGCAACCATTAGGCGCATACTTCTTGAACGCCCCCACTGCCCGGTTCGGATGAACGTACGCGCGCGACGTGGCTCGCGTAACGGGGCTCGCCTCCCTCCTAGAGAAGCCCTACCGGCGGTGACGCCGACGAACTTTGACTACCGCCTGGTACGGCTCGATGAAGTGACGTTTGAATGCTCGAGCGAGCTCGCCGGCATGTATAAGTTGAGCCCGTGCGTTTGGCTGGAGAACGGGCGATTCGAATTGCTCCTACGCGTAGTGAACCGTTCGGCGAATCCCGCAGAGAAAGTAGCGAGAATCCATCACGGCTGGTCTACGGACGGATTGCACTTTGTGCTCGACGACACACCTGCGATAGCTCCAGGCCCCGATGTCCCCGGTGCCTGCGACAGCGGCGGTTGCGAAGATCCCACCGTAGCTCGGGTTGGAGGCGCCTACTACGTCTACTATTCCGGGTGGAACGAACATCTCAAGCGAGGCGAACTTCTGCTGGCGACCGGCCCCGACGTCCACCACTTGCAGAAGAAGGGCATCGCGCTTGAATCAACTGATCACGTCGTCAATCCCAAGGAGGCTACGATCGTGCAGGCTTCCGACGGCACGTGGCGCCTGTTCTTTGAGTACGCCAACGAAAACAGGTCGAAGATTGGACTTGCCCGATCGGCGAACGTCGCTGGACCTTGGCAAGTATTGCGGCCGTTGTTCGAGCGGCGTCCTCAGAGCTGGGACTCGTGGCACCTCAGCACCGGGCCAATCCTCGAATCGGAAACCGGGAATCCCGTCATGTTTTACAACGGCGCAACGGAGAGTGCGCAGTGGCGCATTGGTTGGATCGTGTTCGATCGCGATTACACTGAAGTCTTAGGTAGATCGGACGACCCATTAATTCTGCCGTACGTCAGACGCAGCGTTGACGATTCCGATATCGCCTTTGCCGCATCAAACGTCCGGATCGGCGATGCAGTTTATCTGTACTATTCTGTGGCCGACCAATACGTAACCAGGGCAATCATTTCTTCCGACGTTACCTAGAACGGAAAGTCGCTTTGTGTCAGGCCCACGTTCATTCTTAGATCGTTTACCGATTCGTCGAGCACGACCTGTGACCCCGAGTACATGATCTGCCGGACCGGCCAATGCGTCGCCCTCGAAAGAAATAGGACTTGCTCGCTGATGTCGTGGTTCGACAGCGGGTCGGCGACCTTTAGGTCCAAACGGTCCGTTTCCACGCCTGCGACCTTACCGCCGTCGGTCTGCGTGAGCTTTCCGGGAATGGTCCGGTAATCGTCGACGATGCCCGGCAGCAAACCATCCGGAATCGTAACGCCATGCAGCGAGAGAGCGCGCGGATCGTGCACGCTAATCTTCACGTGGACGCCGTGAAGAATACCACCCGGATGGGCGCTCACCTGATCGCCACCAATCCATACGGCGCCCGAACCTTTGCCGTTGCCGTCTACGATCAGCGTTTTGAGGTAGTGTGGCTTCATGAATGAATACTGATAGACCCGATCCTGCGTTTGCGTTCCATTCACTTCGTAAGAGTGCAAGAGGCATGCGTAGTCGTTGACACCGGCAAACATCCGGTCGAAAGCTTCGATTGCCGGGAACTCTTTGGCCGCGCTTGCCGTGATGCAGCTCGTGCCGACAAACGCGACGAAGAGAGCCAACAGACGCATCGTACCGGGGGTTCCTTCGACTTCGATGGGAATCCTCGGGCCGCCATTTGGCTCTGAGCTGCGTTACGTAGAACCTGACGGTTTCGTCGGCCGGCGCATCGGATTCGGCGTCAGATGCGGAACGCTACATCGTGTCAAGCGAGAAGCAGTGGCCCTTTGGATTAGCATTGACGTCCGGCCGTTCCGGTGATATAGTTTACCAAATGGTTAATTATTTCGGGAACCCGGACCGTGTGTTTGCGGCGCTCGGGGATCCGACGCGGAGACGTATCGTCGAGCGGCTGGCACGCGGAAGTTTGACGGTCGGTGAGATCGCGGCGGGTTTCTCGATGTCGGCTCCGGCGATCACCAAGCACGTCAAGGTTCTCGAACGCTCTGGAGTGCTCGTGCGCGACATCGTTGGACGCGTTCATCACTGCCGGCTCCAACCGCGCGCGATGCGCGCCGCCGGCTCCTGGATCCAAGCGCAAGAGCGTTTCTGGAATGCTGCACTCGATCGTCTCGAAGACGTACTCGCCAAGGATTCAAAAAGAAAGAGGAAATTATGAGCAACGCGAACGCGCCGGTCGTTCCGGCGCTCGTCATTAGGCGCGTGCTGAGGGCGCCGCGCGAACGCGTCTTCGCCGCATGGGCCGAACCGGACACGCTGCGGCGCTGGCTCGCACCCGGTGAAATGCGCGTTGCTCACCTGGACTTCGACCCGCGCGCGGGCGGCGCGTATCGCCTCACGATGCTGACCCCCGACGGCGAGCCGTTCGTCGTGCACGGGGTGATCCGCGAGTTGCGTGCGCCCGAGCGCCTGTCGATGACCTGGCAGTGGGAAGACGATAACGGCGCGCCCGAGGGGAATGAGACGATTCTGACGCTTGATTTCTACGATCGTGACGGCGACACCGAACTCGTGCTCACGCACGAGAACCTGACCGACGAGCAATCCCGCGAGCGGCACGAGCACGGCTGGAACGATATACTGGACAAGATGCCCGGTCTGCTGGGCGGCGCGGGCGCTTCGAGCCGGCATCCGTTCAAGGTTACGGGAATCGATTTGAGCGGATACATGGTCAAGGACGCGGCGCGAGCGATCGATTTCTATCGCGAGCTTCTCGGGCTCGAACCGGTGCTCGTCTATCCAGAAAACCGGGGAGCGGAGTACGAGCTCCCGGACGGCGCGACATTTGGTTTGTGGGGCGGCGGCGGAAGAGTGATGCCGTTCCAGCCCAGCAATGGAATTCTGTTTGCAGTCGACGATCTGGATACCGCCGTGGCCGCGACAAAAGCTCGCGGCATCGCGGTTTTCATGGAGAACGAGACCGCAGCGTGCCGAATGGCCATGATTCACGACACCGAAGGCAACATCGTAACGTTGCACGAGCGCAAGCTGCGTTGAAGGCGCTGCGATTCGCCCAATATGGGCCGCCGTCGGTGCTCTCGATCGAACGCCTTGACACGCCTCACCCGGGACATGGCGAATCGCTCGTGCAGATCCACGCCGCAGCCGTGAATCCAAGCGATGTCAAGAACGTTGCCGGCGCCTTCAAAGCGCCGTTGCCGCGCACCCCGGGACGCGACTACGCCGGCACCGTCGTCGCCGGCGACGGCATAGGGCGCGAGGTTTGGGGAAGCGGCCCGGGCTTCGGCGTGGCGCGCGACGGTTCGCACGCCGAGTTCGTCGTCATGTCGTCCGCGTGGCTTTCAGACAAGCCGCCGCATCTTTCGATGGAGGAAGCTGCCACGGTCGGCGTTCCGTTCGTCGTCGCATGGAACGGTCTCGTACAGGAGGGAGCCTTGAAGGCCGGCGAGGTCATTCTCGTTACGGGCGCGCTGGGAGCGGTTGGGCGCGCGGTGACGCAGATTGCGCACTGGAAGGGCGCGCGCGTCGTTGGCGCCGACATAGTGGAGCGTCCCTGCGATTGCGACGTCTACGTCAACGCGAAGACGCAAGACCTGATCGCGGAAGTTAAAGCCGCCACCGGCAATCACGGCGTCGATCTCGTCTACGATACCGTCGGGGGACCGATGTTCGACCTGTGTCTGCGGTCGTTGCGCGTGCTTGGCCGCCAGATCGCTATGGCGAGCGCCGGCACCCGGCGCGTGTCGTTCGATTTGATCGATTTCTATCACGGCCGCCAACGGCTGATCGGTGTGGATTCACTCCAGTTCACGGGTGAAGAGATAGCGGCCATCATGGACGCAATCCGGCCCGGTTTCGAATGCGGGGCTCTCAAACCGTTCGAGGCAAAACCCTGGCCGCTCGACAAGGCGATCGACGCCTATACGGCGGTGGAAAAAGGCAGCCCCGAAAAGCAACTTCTCGTACCAGCGGTCTAGACGACGCATCGGCCGTTAACTGCTGATGATGGCCTCAAGCGCTTTACCTAGAAGCGCTACGTCCTCGAGCTTCCTCTGCGAGAGAAGTTCTTCGATTCGGTCGAGGCGCGCCTGGCGAGCCTTCTTGAGAACGGCGATGCCGCTCGCCGACGCCTCGCAGATAGTCACGCGCCCGTCTTTCGCGGAACTCTTGAGGCGCACAAAACCCCGCTTTTGCAGCGCTTGAACAATTCGTGTCATCGTCGGGGGCGCCACCTGTTCGGCCGCGGCCAGTTCTCCGATCGTACGTGGTCCTCCATACGTCAACACGGATAACGCCGATAACTGCGCGGGCCCTACCGTGCTCTGCCGGTCGGCCTCTCGCGCATGGCGCAAAACGTAGATAGCGGCCGAGTGAAATTGGTCGGCGACACGACGCCGCTCGCTACTGCGGGCCATAGAGCGATAGAAGATGCCCGTCCGGATCGCGAAAATTCACAGCCCAACTAACGTCGTTGACCGGGCGTGGTTCGTTGAGGAATTCGATCCGGTCTCTCAGAGCAGCATACGCTTTCGTAACGCTGGTTACGGCGAAAACGCATTCGTGGCCTTGAGAATCGCCGTCCTCGCCTCCGAGTTCGGAGGTTAGCGCCAGCTTCGCTTCTCCGGTATCAAAAAAGGCGAAAGCCTCGAATCGCTGCGTCAGCGGAAGTCCGAGGGCATCGCGATAAAAGGTCGCCGCGCGGTCGACATCGCGCACGGCGAGCATCACAAAGGCGAGTCTTTCGAGCATAATGGGGCGCTCCTGTATTTAATAATATTAGCTAGGCTAACTAACTATATGCCGACCCGGTAGCTTTGTCAACCGTTCGTTAGATCGAGCCGCGTCACTCGTCGACGCGGGTGAAGTGCATGAGGCGGTAGCCTTGGCTTTCTATGGTGATCGTGACGTTCGCGACGTCTTCGCGCACGACAACCGTCTCAGTCTCCCAATCATCGCGTTCGGAATTGTAGATGCGTAAGTGATACTTCGCTTTGCCCGTCAGGATCCACGAGAGGTCCACCGGAACGTTTATCGACGTCGTGGTAACGTTGCCAACGAGCAATATGGTCTCGTGCTCGCGTTGGAACGCTATCGCGCGAGCCTTTCGCGAAAAGATCGGGATGTCGTCCGATGCGTCGGTCGTATAGACGGTGTGGGCATGGTCCGTATCCAATTCGCACGTCGTGTAGAGATGGAACGTGCCGGCCACCCGGACCGCGAAATAGCTTATCTCTTCACCATGGTACGGGACGCGACGCAGCGCCAGCCATCGCCAATCGGCCGGTACGAGCGGTTGAATCTGCGGCACATCGCCGGTAAGGGTTAAGCCGCAAACGCCTTCAATTGCCGCCCATAGGAATCGCGGCGGTTCCCAAGGGGACAAACGCATACCTCGATTAACGAGCGATTCACCGTCGAACCACTCGCTAAACTGCCCCGGCACCGTATTGTAACGGCGCGGATCTTCGGCGTAATGTTCGAACGACGAACGCAGTGCCTTAACCATGAACTCCGGATGCGATGGTGCAGCCGCAAATGCATACCACCACGTCAGGCCGGGCCAAACTCCGCCGATGAGTCCGGAAAATGCAGCCGGATCGTAGCGCGGATCTAAATTCGAAGCGGTTCTTAGGCCGGCCGAGGTCCAAAAATCCGTGGAGTTTAGACGACTGATAATGCGGAACGACGTTTCCTCGTCGCACGCGCTGAACATCACCGGGAATACTTCGTCTCCGGTCAGATCGGTGTGGGCCTCGCCATCTAGACCGATATTGAGATAGAACATACCGTTGTCCGGATTGATGAGATGCTTCGCCATGGCGTCCCGAATGCGACTCGAATAGTTCATAAAGTAATCGGCGTCCGCGGCGTTCGCGGGAATCCGTTCGGCAAGATATGCGAGGAAGCGAAGTGCTGCGACGCATTCCGCGTTGATTTCCGTAACGGCGCCATTGATGCTGTAGTTCGGAATGATGTTGCGCCAACTGGCAATTGCCCACACGTTGCCGCGTGGATCGTTCGCACTGCAATAGACCAGATCGCGCGCGTCCATCTGCGAAACGATATACCGACCCGCCTTGGCAAGCGATGCGTACTTCTCTCGTAACCAATCCAGGTCTCCGGTGGCACGATAATAATGGTCGGCCGCCATCACGTACAGCGGGGTATCATCGTTGATGTTCAACCCATCGTCTTCGGCCCGATCCGTGAGCGCATTAGCGAACTCGGGAAGCTTTCCGTTTAGATACTGGAGCGACGCCCATTTGTCTAAAAGCGATCGGGAGAACTGCGGCATGAAATAGTTGTTCCCGACGATAAACCAAGCGCAGTCGCGGCAAACGACGTTCGACGAGACGCCGGGGTCATTGGTAAAAAGCCAGCCGCTCGGGTACTTCGCCATGACGCGCCGCATGTTGACTTTGCTCCACAGCGCGCCATCATTGATTACCGGATCCGGAGTTATCACTTCGCTGCGATGGATCACGTCTTCAAGATTTGCAACTGTGAGGTCGAGGGCATCCAACCCAGATGCCGTGGCGCTATAGGTCGCCCGCGCTTCGTCCGCGCTAGCGTCGTAGACCCCGATCTTGAACGCGAACAGCTTTCGCTCTCCGGTCCGCAGCTTGAAGTCGAGTTGCAGGCTGCCGAGGATGTCGCCGAAGGCCTCGCATGAATTCGAAAGCATCCGCATCTGCGCGGCATCGTACAGGTGACCGAAGTCGAAACTCGTTTCGTACGCGACCGGCTTTTCCGTGCAGGCGAGAATGCGCGTCGGTTTTAGTACGTCCTTGTTCGTTGCGACGAGTCCTTGAAGCGAGGTGTCGTATTCTGCCGTCACGTCTTCGGTGGTGTCGCCGCGCAGGCGAGCGGACCCGATTACGCGCAGGTTACGATCGCCGTCGCTACCGTTCTCGATGTCGATGAGATAGTACAGGATCGGCGGGTCGTTCTGCGCTTCGTCGCGAGCAAGCAGCGAGAGAAAGACCGTTTCGCGCACGTTGAGCGCGGCCGCCAAAACGAAGCGGCGCCGCTGATAGGCCGGATGAATGTCGAACGTGACCGCATCCTCCGTAGCGTCGAACCGCGTATACGATTGTTCGCCGGGGTCGTGCTCGCGCCCGGGCCGCAAGTCGCGTAAGGGACGTCCGACCAAGCCGTAGCGCACCGAGAAGGAGCCCACCAGAGTCTTGCCCACCGCGACGGAGAAGATCCGTTCGATGTCGCCGGTGTTCTTCGTGTTGACCCAGAGCGACGAATTCCCCAGACTCGAGCCCATGCCGAGCCGGCTCGCCGGAACGTGATAGCTCGGAAGCCGCTGCATCTTCATCTATGCGATTTGACTCGCTACGGCAAGTACTCCATTGGCGATCTCGTTACGGTGTTTCCTCGATCGAGTCCACGCGGTCCGGATAGAATGCCAGATGCTCTTTGATTTCAGCGACGGCTTCGTGCGACGCCTCGTACGTCCACACCGCATTCTTGCCGCGGTCACCACCGATCGTGATGCTGTAATAGGAAGCATCGCCCTTGTACGGACAGTAGCTTTGGTGGTCGGTTCGCTCCAACACCGACATATCCACGTCACCGCGCGGGACGTACTGGACAGGCGGATAGTCGCTCTCGCGAAGTGTCAGGGCACGCGCCGTGTCGGCGACAACGCGCCCGGCGACGGTGACCCGAACGCGCGAGCCGTTCCGCTCGACGGTGATGGGATGGTCGGATGAGTTCATGCGGTCTAAGACCGTCGTTAAATCGGCTCAGTTGCGCGAGCATCCGATCGGGATCAAACTCCCGTCGGATGAACGAAGAAAATGGCAAGGCCGGCTAAAGCGCCGGCGCCGATTAGGGCCTGTTCGGGAACGCGCCATTTCGACCAGAGCACGATCAGCGCGGCGGCGAGCATCGCCAGACTCAGCCAATCGTGAATCGAGCTGCGCGCGACCAGAAACGACGTTCCGACCAAGACCCCAACAACTGCAGTGGTGATTCCGCGAATGAACCCTTGGACCCGCGCGTTTTTCCGGTAGCGACGTAGAACGGGCGTGCCGGCGAGCACGAAGATCAGGGACGGCGCGAAGATGCCCGCCGTCGCGACGAGCGCTCCGGCCAGCTGGTGAGTGAGATAGCCCACAAACGTTGCCGTGATGACGACAGGGCCTGGCGAAACGATGCCGACGGCGACGGCATCGAGAAACGCTTGGTTCGAAAGCCAGTGATATTGATCGACCACGTACGCCTTCAAGAACGGCACCACGACGAGCCCACTGCCGAAGATGAGCAGCCCCGTCTTGAAAAAGAACCAAAACAGCTGCGGCAGCGGAACGGTAACGTACGCCGCCGCGACCGGCGCGATCGACAAGAGTTTCGTCTGACCGCTACGCGGCTTATCCATTGCCGGTGCCTCTACGACAGTTGCCGCCGGACGGTAGAAGAGGACGACTCCCAGTGCTCCGGCGACGAGAAAGATGGCCGTGAGTTCTTGTTGGATGACGACGGTAATAGTGCACGCGACGCCGGCGAACGTGAACGCGAGCCACTCGCCGCGCAAGGTCTTCTTGCCGAGATCCCAACACGATCGGACGATCAGCGCGATGACGACCGGGCCGACACCATAGAAGAGACCTTTGAGTTCCCACGTGGCTCCGAAATGAACGTAGAGGGCCGCTATCCCAACGACGATGGCGAAGGGAGCTGCGGCAAACGCAATCGCAACGGCGAACGCGCCGACCATACCGTGAAGAACGTATCCGCAGTAGACGCCGAGTTGATAGGCAAGCGGGCCCGGGCACGCAGTTGCAATTGCGAGGCCCTCATCGTATTCGTCGGTGCGAATCCAGCGATGCCGGTCCACGAGATCGCGCCGCATGTAGTTCGCCAGCGCAACGGGACCGCCGAAGCCGGTTAAACCGAGCCGCAAGAAGTAAAACGTTAGCTCGAGGAGGGAGCTCTTCGTGGTCACGATGCGGGTTCCATCACGTTTGGTAAGCTCTTCCAAAACCTGCTTGTATCCGCCTCTCAGCCGAGAACATTTTACTTCGGGGTTGGTAAATAGCTTCGCAGGTTGGATGCGGCAATTCCAAAAAGTGTTGCGAAAGCAATCGGTGGGTGGCCGACGTCATGCCGTTCAGCCGCCCGCGACCGTCGTTCGATAAGGAGACCCAGTCCATGTCGCGTCCCGACCGAAGCAACGCCCTCGATCACGTGGTCGTAATTATGTTTGAGAATCGCTCTCTCGACAATTTGCTCGGACGCTTATACGAACCGGGTGAGGTGAAGTCGTTCGAGGGTGTGCTCGGCAAGAATCTCAGCAATCCGATCCCGGAGTGGGCCGAGCACGGAGCCGACCGGAGAGTCGTGCCGCATGGCATTGCCAAGACAATGGATACGCCCAATCCCGATTCCGGCGAGGAATACCCGCACATCAATACCCAGATTTTTGGGTTGATCGACCCGCCGGGCAATCGCGGCATTTCGTATGCAAAGATGGTCGCTCCATACAACGCGCCGGCCGACGTCAACGCGCGCCCTACGATGGACGGATTCGTTGTCGATTACATCAGCACGTTCACTTCTGAAATGGGCAGGCAGCCTACCTATGAAGAGTACTCGCAGATTATGACCGGCCACACGCCCGAGCAGGTACCGGTTACCTCTGCCTTAGCTCGCGGGTTGCGACCTTCGATCACTGGTTCTGCGAGGTTCCTTCGCAAACGTTCACCAATCGGTCGTTCTTTCACGCGGGCACTGCATCCGGTTACGTCGTTAACACCTCTCCACCCGACTCATTCCCGGTGCACAACACCGCTGAGACAATCTTCGAACGGCTTGAGGCGAAGGGACTAAGTTGGCGCGTTTACTGCGATCCGCCGACACCGCCGCGATATGTTCTTCAATATATTTCCCGGCCTCCAGACTTAACTAGGGCGCAGACAAAACCAGAGTGGCTAGAGTCGATAGCGTAGACGGATCGCGGCCGTGCGTGCCATCGGATAACCTTGGGGCACGTATCCTCCAAGACCGTACTGCCAAGGTACCGCAGCCAACTGGCCGTCGTTGGTGGGTATCCCGTTGCCGAGCGTGTAGAGGCATTTCTTGCAGTACTGCGCGCCATATGCTCGCTCGTAATAGGCGTTGCCGCCCGCGTATCCAGGCGGACCGATGAGATAAGGGTTGCCTTGAAGTTGCGTCGGCGTAGCGGTGGCAAAGATATTCGTGACGTCGAGAATCGCCATAATGCGTGGCGAAAGGTCGCCCTCGACGTGCAGCGACGCGAGCGTTTGCGGCGTCGTACGCAGCGTATTCGGATCGGCGCCCTCGTTCGTCCCTAGGTTCGCGATGTAAGGGTTCGTTGTGGCGTTGTACTTAAGCGATGGATTTTTCAGGAAGTAATAGTTGTACCCAGGATTGACGTAGTTGTCGTTGGGAACCTGTTCGGGCTTGCCGTCAACGATTTCCCAGACCATCGTACCGTTGCCGTACGGATAGCCGCTCTCGTACGAGAGCATCGGCGTGACACGTAAGCTATGGCGCAAGAAGTCGAGCTCGTAGGAAGCCGTGGCCGTGAAGTTCGGAATATAGTTGGCCGGAAAAAGATGCCCGGCGATAATCGCCGGCGCGTTTAGATCGTTAAATGCAAACTGATAGATGCTCGACGAGAGCGTGTGATTATAGTTGGCATTGAGCGTAAACACTCCGTTGTGCAGCCAGAACTCCATCCCATGAGAGCGTAGGCGGCCGGCATTCGTGGGGACGCCGATTGCGTTGGGGTTTTCACCGGCATTGAGGGCGTCGCGATAATTGGTTGGGAGCACGTCGATGACGTTCTGCTCCACCTCGACGAAATAGGTAAGCCGCACCTGCGTTCGACCGCCTCGCTCGTAGGAAAAAGCGTAGTCGTCTGCGGTCTCGGGCGCCAGCGGATAGCTCGGTACCGAACCGTTGGCGTTCCCGCCGGAGTCATTGCTGCACGCACTCGCCGGTACGCAGGTGCGCTGAACCTCGAGGGGCAGCGGGGGGACCGAGTTGTGGTCGAAAGTCGCGCGAAATCCGTTAAGCCCCGCAAAAGTGTACGCTAGCGCGAGGTGTGGATCGAGAGCGCCGTCGCCGTAGATAACGGGTGGGTCGTCGCTCGTCTGTGTATGCTGACCAACGTAACGCAGGGAGCCCATCGCGGAGAAGTGCGGCGTTACGCTCCACGTGTCGCTTACGTAAACGAGATATTGGTTCAGTCGAGGTGCCGCAGTGACGATTTGCGGCACCGTCGGCACGATCTGGTAGAGGTTGCTCGTATTAACCTCGTATTGAGCGCCGGCACGAAAGTCCGTCTTGTCGTTGGCTTGGTCCTCAAAGTCGTAACCGATCCCGTCCTCGCGCTGGTATTGCGTCGAGTAGAGCGAGATGACGCCGTCGGGAAAGGAGAGGTCATCCCATTCGGGGCCGTTGGCGACGGCCCCGATTTGCGATTGGAAGAGCTGAAGGCGACCCAGTGAATGCTGCCAATCGTGAACCCATTGGAGTTTCTCGACGCCGTACGTTCCTCGCGCGATCGACGGCGTATCGACCTGCTGCTTCGGATTCGCCGGCTGGCCGGGAAACGTTGCGGTGGGACTGTTGAACGTCGACCACTGCAGTCCCTGATACGGCGAGTCGTATTGTTGGTAGGCCGCCGCGCCGGTGAGAAAAACGGCCGACAGATCGTCCTTCGGAGTAGCGGCGAAGTGCACGTTGCCGGCGATCGCATATTGCGCTCGCGTCTGGAAGCCGAGGCCGTACGTGCCGACCTCCGCCGGATAGAACGTGCGGCCGTCGCCATAGGCGAAATACTCGCTCCCGCTCGTTGCCGAGAGCGCATACCGCCAGCGCAGATCGGGCGTTGCCTCCTGCGCGGTGAACTTTACCTCACTCAGCTGCGCACCGATTCCGTCGGCGGCTTCGAGAGTTGCCGTTCCGGGATAGGTCCCGGTGAGCGGCACTTCGTTGACGACGCCACCTAGAGCGTTTTGGCTGACATCGTTGTAACCGCCGAGCGTAACGGTTTCGGAACCGACGCCTGCCGTGCCCAGTTGCGCCCCGACGATGTTGCCTCCGGGTTCGGCGATGAGACCTTGCGGTACGGGAACGGAATCGTAATCATAGACCGTGTCTTGCACTTTTCCGCCGCGCACGATCACGTTCGCGAAGGAGTCTTGCTGGATACCCGGGACGTTCGAGATTGCGCCCTGGATGGAGTCACGCGAATAGTTGGCGAGACCCGATGAGGAGGCTTGCGGCGTCCCGGCTTGAGCCTGTCCACCCTGTACCGTGAAGACGTCGCTTGTGCTGCCGAGCGCGAACGCCCCACCCTTGGCTTCGACCTTCGCGATCTCTTTAAGCTTGGCGAGCAAGACGATGGCGAGACGCTTATGCTCGCCGGGCAGCACGACGACCGTTGCATTGGCCAGTTCGTAGCCGTTCGCTTCAACGCCGACCGCGTACGTATCCGGCGCAACTCCAAGAATCGTGAATCGGCCGCTCGCGTCGGTCGTGCCGGCGTAGTGACCCGACGGCGCGAGCGCCCAGAGGCGCGCGCCGGCGATTGGCGCGCGGGTCGTCGTAGAGACGGTCCCCAAAATCGCGCCCGTGACGAGCTCGGCAGTCTCGGCGCGTTGAAATGAAAGCGCTATCGCAAAAGGTACGAAAAGAATGCGAGTGATCGTTCGCATAGAACTCGCTCCCCAAGCGGCGCGTGACGGCGCACGCGTCGCGGCTTGTTGATTAGGCTAGGCTAGGCCTGGGAGCGTGCGCGGCGGAGCGCGGAGCCCGCGCGACTTGATGATTTCAGGCGCGACGTGAGAACAACTCATGTCCGGATGAGGCATCGTCGCGTGCTTGGGTGTTGCCGGGCGAGAGCGCGAAAGCCGCAGGAACGACGTCAAGAGTACTGCGGCCAACGCTCCACTGCGTGCCGCACAGCGAATCGCCGCTCCGAGCATCATTCGTGCCGCGACCGCGATCGTCACAAAGGATAGGATCAGAATCGGAGCATGTGCGATGACGACGGAGTGTGCGTCGAATGGCGCCAACCCGCCAAAGTGCGTTTCGTAGCCTTCCATCGCAACGACGGTGATGCAACTGCCGCCGAATGCGGCGATCGCGTCAACCGCACGGGCGCGCACATCGTCGAGCCTGCGCACGAGCGGGTCGTCAGGCACGATGCGGGATCCGACGATGTAAGCGGCAAGGCTAAGGGCCAGCGTAAAGGTGATTGCGAACACGGGGAGGATCCCCTGATGGTCAACGTCCCGTGTAGCGCCTGCTAACCAACCAAACGTCGCGGAAAATTCGGTCCCCGCGTCGCCGAGCGCGCCCGCCAGCAGTCCTATGGTGAGGACGGCCCAGATCCGTAGCAACATATATCGCACTGCAGGTGACCCACGACTCCGCTTGCATCTCTGGACCGTCAACATATCCAACTCGGCGTTAGTGATCTACAAATTTGGAGACTTCGCTTAACGTAGGATCGAGCCGGAGATCTTCGTGAGCATATTTGCGTTCTTCATGCCCTCCGGGCACCTTCACTCGCACGAGGATTTCGTGCGGATGAACCTCTCTTACGGTACCCTCTTCCGCGCTCCCATCGATGCGAACGTGATCGCCAACCTTCAGCATTTTTCGGTCCCTTCTTTCGTCAAAGTTACGCGATCCTGAGTAGGATGGTGGGCGTCGAACTCGATTTCTCCTTCTCTAGTGGTGGCGAGGCGCACGGCCGGCGCCCAGGGTTCACGGATCGAGGGCGCCGAGCCCGAAGGGGGACGGCATGGCAATCGTAGTCTTCTTACGCGGCGCGAACGTTGGCGGGCATCGGCGGTTTCGCCCTTCGCTCCTGGCCAAGGAGCTACGGCGATTCGACGTCGTCAACGTCGGAGCCACGGGTCTGTTCGTCGTTCGCAACCCTGGTTCCAGTCAAACGTTTCGCTCGGAGCTCGTCCGCCGTTTGCCATTCGATGCGCAACTGGCGCTGTGCGAGGGTACGGACGTGCTCGCTCTCGAGAGCCGCTCCCCATTCCAACGAATCACGGTCGATCCGGATCACGTACGCTTTGTTAGTATCCTTATAGAACCGGTGCCCGGACGGCTGCCTGCCATGCCCCTCGGAATCCCTTCGAACGACGATTGGTACGTGCGTATCGTCGGACGGAAAGATCAATTCGTTTTCGGCGTCTACCGGCGCCACGTGAAGACGATTTCGTATCTCGGCCAGATCGATAAAGCTCTGGGTGTGCCGGTCACAACGCGAAACTGGAATACGGTCGAGGCGGTGCTGAAGGTTCTGAAGACGTAGGCTGCACCCATCGAGCTTATGCCGTGTTCTGGATACTCAGCGCGCCGGAGAACGCTGCGAGCGCCGTTGCGATGCAGACCACGTTGTTCCGTTTGCGAACGTGACGGCCGAGACGACGCAGGATGTGGCCGCGGTGCTCGCCAGTCGAAGATTATGATCGATGGATACGCCGGGGCTGAAGGTCCCGACGTCGTTGACGGCCGCGCCGTCGTCGAGGGTGAAGGTCACCCGCGAGATCGGTTCGGCAGCGATATCGGAGAAGCGCACGTGTAAAGCCGATGGGCCGACCGTGGAGGGAGCGTCGTCGTTGCTCAGGATGGTGACGGGCGGCGACACCTCGCAACTCGCGAGTTCGATCGGCGGCGCCGAAGCGAATGCAATCAGGGAGCCTAGCATCAGAGAAGTCAACACTTTGCTATTCCTTTGAAGAGTTTGGGGCGGTGAAGAGCTTGTTCATGTAGGTGTATATGCCGCCGCGAGTATGCGCGGATGGGACGGGCCATCCAAAATCCGCCTCGGTGTGGAGAAAGATTGCGGAAGGGGCCGCGGCCGCTTCCGCAATGACGTACGCGATGGCTTGGATCTGGCTTCTTAGGTTGTCGGGCGCGCGATGTGCCAATGACCGCCGGCGAATGGAATGCCGTTTCCGTTTGCTTGATCGGGCCCGCTATCGCCGGAGTAATTGTAGAGCGGATGATCTTTGTAATCCCACTGCATGCTCGTGCCGTCGGATCGATTGACGATCGTAAAGCCGCCCCGTGCCTGCGATCCTTTGCTCGGTACGAGAGGGAACCAGACCGAAAGACAGCCGCCGGTGCACTTGCCGCCGACCGACGTGTCGACGTCCAAGAAATACAGCGTGTGGTCGTTAGAGGGATTGACGAAAGCCGGTTTCCCCGCGACGGCCCGACGAATGGGAACGTTTGAGTTCTGTTGCGGTGGAGACGTCGCGGGAGGGCCGCCATAGGACCCGCCCGCAACGCCGCCGCCGCCGGAACCGCCGCTGCATGCAGCCAGCGCTGCTGCGCCGACCAATGCCGAGATTCCTAAGGATTTTCTAAACATGTCGCCGTGTAAGCCTCCTGTTAAACGAATGGTGTTCGACTTACGTAAAGCGTACACGTTACGGATGAAGGAAGTGTAAAAACGCAAGGCGGAAAAGCAACAACGGCTTCGCGAATCGCGAAGCCGTATGCGGGTTCCGAGGGAGTAAACGTTACTCCGTTAATGCAACGCCGAGTGGGTCGCCAAGTCCCGTGGCACTGCCGGCGATCGTTTGGATCGGCGCAGCGTTGCCGCTTGCAGTCGCTGCAAATCCAAGGATCGCGTTCGAGCCCGGGTTAGAAACGAATATCTCACCACTCTTACTGACTGCTAGCCCGAAGCTGAAGCCATTCCCTCCGTCGAGTCCGGTGTTCGAGCCGGAGATGGTGCGGATCGGCGCGACGTTGCCGGTTGCTCCGGCGGCGAACTCGCTGATCGTCGCAGTCTTAGCATCGAAGACGTAGACGTTGCGCGAAGCGTCAACGGCGACCGTGTCGCTAGGCAACGCAGTGCCGGGAGGTCCCAGCCCGGTGTTGCTTCCGCCGATCTGGGCCTCCATGGTGGACGATCCCGCCGGAAAGATATCGATCGTTGCCGTCTCCGAATTCGCCACGTAGAGAACGTTGTGGCTGTCGATTGCGAGGCCGCCGGCATCGGAAATGGTACGCCTCGGTTTAACGCAGCCGTTCGCTCCGGGCGCGAATACCTCGACGGCGCGGCCGCCCTCTGGTAAGAACGCGGAAACGAAGAGCTCGCCCCTCCTATCGAACGCCACGGCGCTCGTCTCACCGGGTTTGGGAAAGCACGAGATCCCGGTCAAGAGATCGCCCGCCAGCCCGAACGTTTGGAGCCCGGCCTGGCCGCCCGATTCGATGTGGCCGTTTGCAATGCCGATTCCTTCTGTTGAACTGAAGGCGATCGCAAAGGGTCCGTTAATGTGACTGATCGCGGTGCTCGGCGCAACGTTCCCGTTTGCGCTTTCGGCATATTCCAGAACCGAGCCGCCCAAGCCGATGTTTACGTTCGCGACAAGAATGAGTGCACTCGTCGTTTGGCGGCCGGTCATGGAAGAGGTCTGCGGTGCGCCGACCGCCGGAACCGGGTTCGCTATTGAACCGGGCTGCGCGCCGGAGCACGCTGCGAGCGCCATGGCGATGCAGACGGCTCCAATGTGATGGGGTGGTTTCATCTGATTCTCCTCAAGTGATGTTGTGTGTGGGTTGTATTTAGCATAACGTGGCGTTATGAAAAAAGTTTAAGCTACGTTTGCAGTGAGCGATCGGTGATCGTTGCAGCATTGCGTGCGATCTCCACGCTGCGGTATCCGAGAACGCTCAGTAACTTGCTGTCCGGCACCTTTAACGGGCCCGGTTTGTCCGCCGTGCCCGGTGCCGGTTGCGGATACGCGGTGGAAGCGGCGGTTGCGAACCGGATGTTGCCGTCGGTGTGCTGGACGATCTGATGTATATGTCCGTTGAGCACGGTTACCGCATTGAAGCGACGCAGCGCCGCCAGGACGCGCGAGCCGTCTTCCGTGGTCCAGCCCCATGGCGGAAAGAGCGCGTATAACGGAACGTGAGCGAAGACGACGATCGGGGTTGAGTTCTTCTGCGCCGCGAGGTCCTTCTCGACAAAATCGATCTGCTCGGTGCCGAGCTTCCCATCGATTTCGAAGTTGAAGACGTTGACGAGAGACAAGAAGTGCGCGCCGCCTTGGTCCCAGGAGAACCACCCCTTGGGGGCGTCGCTTCGGCGAAAGGCTTGGAAGAATGCATCTGAAGTACCGATGACGTCATGTTCTCCAGGCAGGACAACGAGTGGAGCCTTGAGCGTATCGAGGATTTGCTTGGCCGTATCGAATTGTGCGGGCTTGGAAAGATGGGTCACGTCGCCGGTGTGAACGACGAACGTCGGTTGCACAGGCATCGCGTTGATCGCAGCGATGGTCTTTTGAAGCGTTCCCGTTACGTCCATATTTTCGGGGCGCGCAAAGCCGATGTGGCTATCGCTGATTTGAACGAACGAAATGCCACCGTCGGCGGCCAGTGCCTTTTGAGCATTGAATAGGCCGCCGCTCGACAAGGACCACGCAATACCGGACCCGGTCCAGGCAACGTGTTTGAGAAAGTCGTCGCGTTTCATGTTTTTGGCTCCTTTACTTCGACGTAGGCAGTACGACGATGGTCGCTTTCATATAGGGATGTAGCTCGCAGAAATAGCGGTAGGTGCCCGGCTTTGCGAACACGTGCTGCCACGTGCCGGCGGTGTCGAGACCCTCGGAGTCAAACGACTTGTCGGTGGCCGTGACGGTGTGCGCTTCGTCGTCGTCGTTGACGAATGTGACGCGGTCGCCAACGTGGATGGTTAGCGCCGGTGGATTGTATTTAAAATCCTTGATGTGGACCGTCGCGACGGCGGGAAGGAGAGGCGGGGCGGCAGCGCTGGCGCCGGCGGTGAGGGTGACGGCCAGCAGGGCGATTTGCAGGGTGGCGAAGAGCTTGTTCATGTGGGTGCATATGCCGCCGCGGGTGTGCGCGGATGGGTCGGGTCATCCAAAACCCGCCTCGGCGGCATACCAAGGTCGTGAATCCCACAGAGCCGTATGTCAGCCGTTAGATGGACGAGCTCGTCGAGGCCTTTGCCGAGCGCAAGCCCTCGGGCTTCGAGAGGGTTTACGCGATGTGGGCGCGTCTATTCTTCAGCATTGCTCGCCATATCATCTCTGATAACGCACGCGCTGAAGATTGCGTTCACGACGCCCTCTTGCGCGTATGGCGGTCCCCGAATCAATTCAAGGGCAACCGCGAGATGTTAAAGGCGTACTTGGTTATGTGCGTGCGCAACGAATCGCTCGCGACGCTCCGAAGTGAAAGCCGTCGAGATGCTCGCGAGCTCAAAGCCGCGCGCCTCGCTCCGGTGGCGGCGGTCGATGCACCGGTGGTCGACCCCGTCGAAACGCAACGATTGCAGGATGCACTGCGCCGCCTCCCGGAGGAGCAGCGGATCGCCCTCACGCTCGCCTACTATGGAAATAAAACTCACGTCGAGATCGCGAAGGAGCTCGACGCTCCTCTAGGCACGATCAAGAGCCGCATCTCGATGGCAATGCGCAAGTTGCAGACCGAACTGGCAAGTCCAGGGGGGAGCCGCTGGTGACCACTCATCTGGACGAAGACGCGGAACTCTATCCGCTCGGCTTGCTCGACGACGTTGCGGCGCGCAACGTCGAGCGCCACGTTGCGTCGTGCTCGGAATGCGCCGAACGCGTAGCACAAGCGCAAGCCGTCGCAGCGTCGTTGGCAGCGGCGCTGCCGCAGGCCACGCCCTCTCCGGAATTGGAGCATCGCCTGCGCGAATCCACACGACCGCGGCCGAGCGCGAAACGCCGAGTAAGCCTTTTCCCCCTCGCACTTGCGGCAGCGTTCGCACTGGCTTTTCTCGGGGGGTGGCAGGCGCTCGTGCTCCGTGAACGGCTAGCGGCCGAAGACGTCGCACTCGTAACCATGGTCCACAGCCATTTCAATCACGTCTCGATGAGCCCGGAGTCTGCGAATCCCGTCGCAGCAAAGATACTTTACGCACGAGACGGTTCGTGGATTTACATCATTGCAGATAAGCCCGGCGGCGCCTTGCATGCGATCGCGCAGACGGCGGCGGGCGCCGCCGATCTCGGCGCCTTGGGGAGTGCCGGCGAAACGGCGACGCTCCTCGTGCGTCCGAGCGAGCGTATCCGGTCGATCGTCCTGCAGCGCGCCGGCACGGACGTCGCCTCGGCGAGACTAGCGTACTAAGGCAGATTAGTTGCGAGGGGCCGGATTGTTTGCGATGCCATCTGGGAGCAGGCCAGACAGGCCGTTGGTGTAGCTGTAGAGATAGGTCCCGGCTGGATACGTGTAAATATCCACTTTGCTGTAGAAACCGTTGGAGCAGTACAGTTTGGTTTGGGCGCGCCCCAGGGTGCACATGGTGGGAGCGTTCTGCAGAGGCAGTTGAGCCGTCGGTTTCTTCTGTTTGTACGGCGGCGCGTAGATGTACATAGCCGGAACGCCGGGAGCCAAGGCTAGCATGTTTTTACTTTGATCGAACTGGAGACTGCCGGGGAACCCGAGCGTTATATTGTGGAACAGCTTAGCCGGCATGTTCCCGCCCGGGAACTTTGCGACGTAGGTACCGGTGCTACCGGGATCTCGGTACGAGACCCATACGTTGTTACTCTCGTCGATGGCGAGTCCTTGCGGCGTCGCGATGTCGGCATCCGTCAGCGTCTTAGTGACCGTGGTCCCAGTGTATTGCAAGATGTTTCCTGGCCCGCCGCTGTTCGCTTCAGCGTTTGCAACGTACACGTGGCCCTTCGTATCAAACGCCACATTATCGGGTAGAGTGTCCCCGGATATAGTGAGCACGGTCTTCGGCCGTCCACAATTCGGACCATACTCCGTGACGGTTTTGGGATTGGCACCCTGGTCGGGGACCCACAGATTCCCGGACTGATCGACGCCAATGCCGCCGTTAACGCTTGCGAATGGACCCACGGTGCAGACTGGCGGGTGATTAGCCTGGTTATCGCTCCGGTACCCGTACACGGTAGTGCCGCCAATTGTGCTCACGTAGGTCATGGCTTTGCTATTCGGACCAAAGCTCGATGCCTGCTGCTGCGAATTAGGCGAGATAGGGCTGCCGAATTGCGAGCTTCCTGAGCAGCCGCCGGCAAGTAACATTGCTGCGACCGCGGTGCTCGACGCGAGCCCGGCTAGATTGTAACGAAACATGAAACGTTCTCCCTCGAGCTTGAGCACGGATTACTCTGGCACCCTAAAGATTCAGCATATGCGAAGCAGCACGTAAAGTCCGTACGGTACGGTACCAGGGAGAGAACGGTTACGTCGCCGCTTCGCGCTCGAGCGCGACGGCGATGTAGTCCCGATCGCCGAGGCCCCGTTCGACGGCCCTTTCGAACTCCGCGAGCACGCAATCCATGACCTCGCCGCCTGCGCTCACGCTCTTCCGCGCGTCTCTGGCAAGACGGAGATCCTTGAGCAGGGCGCTCGCCGAGAAGCGAGGCTCGGTATCGCGATCGACGAGTTGCTCGCGCTTTCCGGAGGCGCGCTCGAACGCATGTACGATCGTGTCGACGGCGAGCGTGCGGTCGACACCGGCACGGTCGGTCATACGTAGCAACTCGCCGACGGAGTCGGCGATGACTCCCAAGACCGAGTTGCTCGCAAGTTTCAAAAAACCGCTCGCGACCGGCGATCCCGAAAACGTCACCGTCGAACCCATCGCGGCCAAGAGCTCACGCGCGTGTTCCAATGCGGTCGTCGATCCGCCGGGGAAAATCGTGAGGCTGCCGGTGCGCGCGCTATCGATGCTGCCGACGACCGGGCACGCGAGAAAATCCACGCCGCGTTCCCCCGCAGCTTGCGCCAGCGTTTGATACATCTGCGGCGAGAGCGTCGAGGATTCCACGATGAGCTGACCCGCTTTTGCCGATGGAATGATCCGGCCGAGCGTGATCTCGCGCGCAACCGCATCATCCCAGAGCATCGCGATGACCGCATCTGCGCCGGCGACTAATGCTTCGGGAGATTCGCAGGCGGCGGCGCCGGCGGCGGTCAGCTCGTCTACCGCAGCGCGCGTCCGGTTCCATGCCGAGACGCGGAAGCCGCGATCGAGCAAGTTTCGTGCAATCGCGCTTCCCATTTTCCCTAACCCGGCGATTCCGACGTTCTTCATCGTAACTCCACGTTTGTGTGCTTGTGCCTAAGGCGGACGCTCTTGGGACGCTGCCGAAGGCCTTAATTCATGCCGTCGATCGAGCACCATCTGGAGGCGTTTCAACGGCAGGCGTTTCTCCTGCCTCCATACTTCGACTACGCTGCGACGTTCCTGTGGGCTATCAGCGGCGCGCTCTTGAGCGCGCGCCGGGGCTACGCCCTCCTCGGCATCGCAACGGTCGCTCTCGTCTCGTCAACCGGCGGAGGCTTGTTGCGCGACGGTATTTTCCTGCAGAGGGTTCCGATGCTGGTCAGGACGCCGGTATATCTCTATCTCATCGTCACGGCGGTCGTGCTCGTCACGCTCTTCGGACGGCGCGTACAACGAGTCCCACACCTAAACGTGATCACTGCATTGATCGACGCGATGGGTCTGGGAGCATACGCGGTTGTGGGGATGAATCTCGCGCTGGCGGCGCACCTTCCGCTGATAGGCGTTGGCGTCGTGGGCATGGTTAATGCGGTCGGAGGTGGCATCCTGCGCGACGTCCTCAACCGCGAGGAGCCACACATGTTCAAACCCGGCACGATCGAAGAGAGTGCAGCGCTACTCGGTTGTTGCGTGTTCATCGCACTCATCAACTTCACGTCACTCGGACAGTTCGTCTCTGCATGGGCGACGATTGGCGTGGTCTTTGCGGCCCGGTTGATCGCGGTCCGCTTTCACGTCGAAACAAGATCGCTCACCGCGTTTCAGGAGTATTGGAAGAAGGGCTAGGCCCCTGACGAACGCCCATCGGCCGCCGGCTGTCGCGGGAATGGCTTTCCTTCAAATATCGTTCCCCAAATCGGTATGTCGGCGAGTTGGCCCGGGTCGATGGCGTACGGGTCCTCGGCGAGGACGGTAAAGTCGGCGCGCTTTCCGGAAGTTATGCTGCCGATTTCGTTCTCGAGGCCGAGCATGAAGGCGGCATCCAGGGTAATCGCGCGTAGCGCTTGATCGAGCGTCAGCCGCTCGCTTTCGGCGAGTTGCGCACCGCCGGCGGTGCGCCGCGTGATCGCGATCTGCGCCAGCCGTAACGGCTGGGCGGGCGCCATCGCGAAGTCCGAGTGTAACGCGAGGGGTACGCCTGCGCGTGCTATGCTGCCGATCCGCGCCATCTTCGACGTCCGGTCGCTTCCGAGGCTTTTTTGAAGATATTCGTCGCCCAGCTCGTACATGTAGTACGGATTGGCCGAAACGATGGCTCCCAGGCGCGCCAGCTTCACGACTTGCTCGTCGGTGCCGTAGCCGAAATGTTCGATTGTAAAGCGATGGTCGAAGCGGGGGTTTGCATCTTGCAGCCTTTGCAGCGTGCGTAGCACCATCTCCAGCCCCTCATCGCCATTGGTATGGACGTGAATCTGGTATCCGGAGTTCCAAAATGTCGTCGCGAGCTGCTCGAATAGCGGAAGGGGCGTCATCCACTCGCCCTGATGACCATCGATGTAGCCTGCGCCACCGATTTGCATTCCCAGCGAATAGAAAGCGCCGTCCGCAAAAAGCTTCACATGCCGCCCAAAGCGCAAACGGTGAGTGTTGCGCTGCGGCAGAGCGTCGGTCCACGCGAGGGCTTGCTCCGCGCCCAGTTTCATCGTCGGCGTCTTTGCGTCGGCCACGAAAAAGGTCCGGAAGGGGACGTCGTCGCGATCGAGCACCGCTTTGGGGCCAAGCCATTCGAGATCCGGATCGGTGATGCCGAACGACATCTCGGCAATCGTCGTGATTCCGCCGAAGCGAACGACGTCGCGCGCGCGCCCCACCCCGGCGAGGAAGCGCGTGCGATCGAACATGTAGGGTGCGAGCTTCGCCGCTGCGAGCTCGACCATGCCGGATTCCCAATAGTGCCCGGCGGAGTAGTCTACGCTCGAATGGGAGCGTGCCTCGTCTTCGGTGAGGTTCCAACGCTGCAGCGCCGCCGTATTGAAGAACATCTCGTGCGCCGAGCGGTGCCACACGACGATCGGGCGGGAGGCGGAGACTGCGTCGAGATCGGCACGGGCGAGCGCGCCGTGCCAAAATGGATGATACCCCCAGCTCAATAGCGGTTCAGAGGGGTCGCTTTTGGCCTGTTCGATTCGGCGAAGCTCGGCTATGTACGCTTCCTTTCCGCGAACTGGTTTGATGGTGGCCCACGGAAGCTCCCACTCGAACGCAGTTACCATGTCGGTCATGATCATCGCCGCCGCCATGAACGGATGAAGATGCGGATCGATCAACCCCGGCAGCAAGACCTTCCCCTCGAAATCGCGCACCAACTCGTAGCGCTGTTCTTGCAACCATGGCTGCAGGTCGCTCAGTGAGCCCACACCGAGGATCGAGCCGTCGCGGACGGCGACTGCCGTCGCTTCGGGGCGGCCCGGATCCATCGTTACGACCTTCTTTGCGGTGTAAACGGTAATGGGTGAGCTCATGCTTCAGAAGTACCTCGCGGCTGCAGCCCTTAAGACCTTCCGCCCCTTTGCATGAGCGCTGCGCGCAAGGGGTTGCAGCGGACGGCGACGATTTCTTCAAGCGGATCGGAGAAAAACGTTACCCACGCGGGTCGGAGTTAACAGGGAGATCCCACAACACCAGTTCACCAACACCCCTCACGCTCAAACGTATGGCCGCAGACATGCGGACGGCGTCCCCCGCCGCAAGTGTGGCCTTCCCAATCGGGGCATCGTCGTCGCCGAATGCCTCAGCGACGACTTCTCCGTCGGCCACGAATAGAAAGCCGAGGCGGCCAGGTTCAAACGTGTGGCGCAAGCTGCGCCCTTCTAGCCGGCTGACCATGCACGAAGCGTCCTGCGTCAACAAGATTCGCCCTTCGACGCTAGGTCGGCCGGAGGCCACGACCAGCCATTTGCCACGGCGCTCCTCGTCGTCAAAATCGACTTGACCGTACCGAGGCTTCTCACCGAGACGTCCTGGCAGTACCCACATTTGCAGAAAATGCAGCTCTTCGGTCTGCGAATGGTTGAACTCCGAGTGACGAACGCCCGTGCCTGCACTCATGTACTGCACGCCTCCCGCCCTAACGACGCCATGGCTTCCGAGACTGTCACGATGCTCTAGTTGACCCGCCAACACGTACGTCAATATTTCCATGTCGCGGTGTGGGTGCGTACCAAAACCTTGGCCGGCAGCAACGCGATCATCGTTGAACACCCGAAGGGCTCCCCAATTGACGTTCTGCGAATCGTAGTAGTCGGCGAAGCTGAAGGAGTGACTCGTGCGCAGCCAGCCGTGATCGTAGAAGGCGCGATCCCCCGCCCGCTGGATCTTGAAAGCCTGTTCTAGAACCGTTGGATTAGTCACTTGGTGCTCCCCTGTTGTTAACGTTGCGCCGATCTTGTCCATTTGAGCGTTACGCTGTCAGTCCATCGCTGAATCCGATGTCGGCATGCGAGCCGTCGCAGAATGGCTTGTTCCGCGAAGCGCCGCAGCGGCAGAGCGTGACGCGATTGCGCACCTCGTATTGCCGACCGTCGGCGCCCTCTACGCGCACGTTTCCGCGTACCCAAATCGGCCCGCTACACTTCATCGCGGGATCCTCGATAAGAGAAATCGACGGCTTGAACTCCGGTTCGATCACCTCGCCTGTAGCGCGGTCACGGACGACGAGCCGCCCCGACGGACAGTGCGTTGCCTCGTGCGCGACGATACGCCTCACTTCGCCGTCGTCGCTTCGCTCGATCAGCTCCCAGATCGTTCCAGCGTTGTCGCAGAAGCGCGCGTATGCGCAGAGCGGGCGATCGTCGTAGAGTGTCATCGCCGGTCCGGCGGTCACTTCCGCTTCGCGATCGAACGGTTCGCGCGAGGCGGTTTCGGCGCCGTCAAAGCCAACGCGTTTGTGCGTTCCATCGCAAAATGGCTTCGTTGACGACTCCCCGCAACGGCACAAGGCGTAGGACTCGGGTGCGTCCAAAGCGCGACCCTGGTCCCACGTCCACGAGCCGCCTTCGTCGTTGGTGCCGATCGTCTCGACGTTCAGCGGAAGACCGCCGTATACGAGGTACGGTCCGTTTTTCGCAATCGTGATGTGGGGCTCGTCCGGCATAGTTACACGCTTTGCGGCGGTCTATTTAACGACAGCGCGCGTTTCGCCGCGGGATTCATAGAGCTGCCAATGCATATCGGCGATGACCGAAGGGTCGACGGAGTCGCCGTCGGTCGAGGGAGTTCCCTTTATCGTGCGGTACACCATGACCTCGCCAACGTAGATCCCTTCGCCCTTTAACCGCTCCGCGAGCAATCCGGCCAGCTTGTGTTTCGCGGCGCTCGAAAGCGCGAGACCCATGAGGTGAAAATTGACGGCGACCCCATCCATCTCCGGCGAGACTACCCCGAACGACCCATTCGAGATGAGCAGCGCGCCGCTGCCGTCTCGTTTGAGGTCGGGAAGGGCTTCGGCCGTAGCAGCGAGCAGCCCGAATACGGCTACGTCGAAGAGTTTGTCTAACGAAACTGTGTCGGCTGTAAGCAGGTCGCCCGCTTCCATGCCTCCGTACGCGTTCCAGTGGAGAACGGTAATCGGCCCGAGTTGCGATCGCACGCTCCGAACCGCCGCACGGATCGACGCTGGGTCCGCGGCGTCTGCGGGAAAGGCGCGCGCGTTGATGCCCTGAGCCTTCAGCGCCGAAGCTCCCGCTAGCAGGCGATCTTCGTTTCGCCCAATAAGCGCTACTGAGAATCCCTCTCTTCCGAATCGTTCGGCTACGGCGGTCGCGGTGCCGGGGCCGAAGCCCACGAGCATAATTGTCTTAGACACGTCATCTTCTCCTTATGCCGGTTGCAGCAACGGATTGAGTCTCGCGCGATAACGCCATGCTACGACAAACCAGAGTGCGGTGACAATCAGCGGCATCGGAAAGATGGTCGCGGGCCACATCGTGATGTGAAAAGCCAGGATGTTGGCGATGACCGCGGCCAGTAGGACGAGCGCGAGAGGCACGAAACGATTGATCACTAGGAGCACGCCCGCGACGAGCTGCACGCCGAAGACGAAGTACGAGAAGTGCGACTGCACCATCGTTCCGAAAAATGTCCCTGCATACTGCGGAATCGAGGGTGGATTGGGAATGAACGGCACGAAGTCGTTCAACCCGAACGCGACGAATGTCGCTCCCAGCAAGATGCGGGCGATGGTATAGAGTGCGTCTTTCATTATGCCGCCACCGCCTCGGGTGCTCCGAGCGTGTCGGCGTGCGCCAAAGCGCGGTCGATCGCGCTCTGCCTTACATCGGCGCCCATCGCGACGCCCTCGGCGCGAACGAACTCAACGTCGGTGATGCCGATGAAGCCCAGCACTGTGCGTAAGTATTGCTCTTGATGGTCGAGCTCGGTCATCGGTCCATCGGAGTAAACGCCGCCACGCGACGACGCCACGATCGCGCGTTTGCTACCGGCCAGGCCCACGGGACCCTTCTCGGTGTAGCGGAATGTCTTGCCCGCCACGTTGATGGAGTCAATCCACGCCTTGAGCTGGCTCGGAATCGCGAAGTTGTACATCGGCGCGCCGATGACTATGACGTCGGCTTCGAGAAACTCGGCGAGGCTGGCCGAGTGCGCCACCTGCGCCTCGGGGGCGAACGTGAGGTGCGGCAGCGGGTCCTGTGCCAGGTCTCGGTACCGGACCGATGCCGCGCTGGTCCGGCGGAGGCGGTTGACGATCCGCGCGGTCAGCTGCCGGCTGACCGACTGGTCCCCGGTGATGCTCGAGTCGATGTGAAGAATTTTCATTGTAGCTATCCTTTGCAGGCGCCTACTTGCCTTGCTTCACAAGGTTTTTAGCAACATTCGTTGTATAGGCGCCGTGTGTCGTGTATAATACGACTGTCGGGAGAGTGCGTCAACCGACAAAACGGCGAAAGTGTCGATTATCCAACGAGAACGGAAAACTGATGGTTAGCAGTGCAATCGCGCAAGAGGCTCGGGTCGACCCCCGGGTAACGCGCACGCAAAAGTTGATCCGTGACGCGCTCAAGTCGCTGCTCGCGGAAAAGAGCTTCGAATCGACCAGCGTGCAAGACATTGCCGAGCGCGCAACGATTAACCGCGCGACGTTTTACGCGCATTTCCCGGATAAGTTTGCGCTACTCGACGCCATCATTCGCGACGATGTCGCTGCCAAACTCTCCGAGGGAGATCCGTTGAGCGCGCCCGATACGCGCGAGTTGCTCGAAGCCGTCGGCAAGAACGTCTTCGGCTTCGTCGGCCAGCACCGTGCCTGTAAGATCGATCGCGATTTCGAGCCACAGTTCGAGACCGCCATCGAGGTCCAGCTTGCCGAGTTCCTCCAACCTTCATTCGATCATTGCACCGCGCTCCTCATCGCCTCCGCGCTAGTCGGCGCTGCGATGAGCTGGCGCCATCAAGCGCCGAAGATGAATCCGGATCCGATCGTCAACAATATCGTCGGTATCCTGGTTCACGGCGTCGAGAAGCAAAAGACCTAACTTCGGGGGGTCTTGCGTTCGCGGATCTCACGACCGCGCGCAAGCGGCGGCTATGCTTTGGGAGCGATGAAATGGGATATCTGCGGATCCCCTTGAAGCAGCTGCATTACGTGCGCTTGCAGCACGTAGTCGGCGTTCGTCACACGCTGATGCTGGCGCAGATGCTCCGTCCACGAGGCCACGAGGAACGTCTCCAGAAACGTGCCCGATTGCGACGTATCTTCGAAGATGCCCCACGAACTGGCGCCGTCCCGCAACCGTTCGTGTTGAAGCTCGTCTAAAGCGCGAAGAAACGATTGCCGGTCGTGAGCGCGTGCGAGGCGATATTCGATCGTCACGAGCACGGGCCCATCCGCTCCTTCGACCGCGTGCGTGACAACCGGGGCCGGCCACTGTGTCGACGGGGTGAGATCGAGCCGTTCGCCGGTTTGGAGTTTCCAGCGCCATGTAAGGGGGATTGCAACAAGCATTGCGGCCGCAGCGATAAAGAGCGTCGCCTGAAGGCTCGTGAGCGTCGCGACTTGTCCCCATACGGCGCTGCCGAGCGTCAGAGATCCGAACATAACCGTCATATACATCGCAAGCCCACGACCACGTACCCAGTCGGGCAGTGCAAGTTGAGCCGATACGTTGAGCGTCGCCACGCCGGAGATCCACGCCGCTCCCGCCACGACGCTCGCAGACACGGCGACGATTGGCTCGCGTGCGATTGCGAAAAGCACGAGCGCGATCGCCGTGCCGATGCTCGCCGCGGCCACCAATCCATCGGCACCAAATCGCCTCTTCCAGTGGGGCATCACGAATGCAGCGCCCACGGCCCCTAGGCCGATCGCGCCGAGTAAGAAGCCGTACATCGCGGGTCCCCCGCTCACGCGCAGCCGAGCAACGAGCGGGAGCAATGCCCAGTAAGCGCTCGCAAACAGAAAGAACGCGATCGTTCGAACGAACGTCTTTCGCAAGGCCGTGCTATTGATCGCGTATCGCAGGCCGACCCCGACCGCGCTGCCGAAGCGCTCCGCAGGAAGGGCGTCCGCCGTTACTTTAGGTTCGCGCCACCCGACCAATACTCCGATGACGCCAAAGTTGCTGACGGCGTTGATGACAAACGGCGCGGCTATTCCAAGCGGAGCAATGATCGCTCCCGCTAGCGCCGGTCCAACCGCTCGACTTAAATTGAAACCGACGCTATTCGCAGATATGGCACCGGGAAGCTCCTCTTTGGGCACGAGACTGGGAACGACCGCCTGCCATGCCGGCGAGGTCAGCGCTCCGCAAACGCTGACAAGGAACATAAACCACAGGAGCGAGATCGGTGTAACCCAGTTGAAGCACACGTACGCCGCAAAGATGCCGGAAAGCACGGCGGTCGCACTCTCACCCCAGATCAACAAGCGACGCTTGTCGACAATGTCGGTAAGTGCGCCGGCGACCATCGCCAGAAGAAACAGCGGTGCGCTGTTTGCTACTTGAACGAGCGAAACGAGGAACGCATCCTTCGTAAGGCTCGTCATGAGCCAGCCCGCGGCCGCACTGTACATCCAGCTGCCGATGTTTGAAACGATCGTAGCGACCCAGAGCATCGCGAACATTCGATATCGGAACGCTGCAAGCGGCGATGCCCCGGTCGAGCGTTTTTTTTCGGCCACTAGCCACGCTCTACTTGGCGCCGCGCGCGGCGACCTCCCCATTCTTCTCGCTACAGACGATCGCGTCAAGAATCGTCTCCCTCGGCGATTCTCGCTTGATCGCGAGCGAGGCATCTTAGCAACGACGGCCTCGCGATCGCGAAGCCGTGTACGGGGTAGCGAGCCAGTTGGCCTCGCGTTGTAGCTCTTGTAGTGGTTTGCCTCTGCTCCGGACGTTACTCCGTTACCGCAATGCCCAGTGGCACGGAAAGCTTCGTGGCGCTGCCGGCGATCGTTTGGATTGGGGCAGCGTTGCCGCTCGCAGTCGCTGCGAAGACAAGGATTGCGTTCGATGCCGGGTTCGAGACGAAGATGTCACCGCTCGTCTTGCTGACTGCGAGTCCGAAGTTGAAGCCGTCCCCGCCGTCCAGCCCGGTGTTCGACCCGGAAATGGTGCGAATCGGCGCCACGTTGCCGGTTGCTCCGGCAGCGAACTCGCTGATCGTTGCCGTCTTAGAATCGAAGACGTAGACGTTGAGCGAGGCGTCAACGGCAACCGCGCTGGGAGCTGCCAGCCCGGTGTTGCTTCCGCCGATCTGCGCTTCCATCGTGCCCGAGCCCGACGGGAAGCTGTCGATCGTTGCCGTCGTGCTATTCGCGACGTAGAGAAGGTCATTGCTGTCGATGGCTAGGCCGCCCTCGTCGGAGATCGTACGCTTCGGCTTGGCTGTGCCGCCGCCGCCCGAGTTGTTGGCTCCGCGTTTGAAGACGTCGATGACGCGGGCGCCCTTTGTAAACGTCGAAACGAAAAGTTGGCCGGTGCTATCAAACGCTACGGCGTTTGTCTGACTGGGTTTCGCGAACCCCTCGATCCCCGTTAAGAAATCGCCGGCCAGCGAGAACGTTTCGACCCCGAACTGGCCGCCCGAGTTGATGTTGCCGTCCGCAAAGCCGATGCCTTCATTTGAGCTAAAGGCGATGGCGACGGGTCCACCGTTGTGGTTCGTGATGACCGAGCTCGGCGCGACGTTTCCGTTCGCGGACTCGGCAAACTCGCTAATCGTCCCACCTGTGCCGCCGCCTTCGTTGGCGACGAGAATGAGGGCCGTCGTGGCGGCCTTGCGGACGCCGTCCTCACGTTGGGCTGGAACGGAATAGTGAGTAATGCCACCGCCGCCGGAGTTACCGGAGTTACCGTTCGGAAAGGTCATTGGGGTCGCGCCATTCTGCGCGCCGGAACATGCTGCGAGCGCCAACGCGAGGCTAGCGCTCGCAACATGGTGAGGCAATTTCATTTGATTTCTCCTGAAAGGTGATATGTGTTTTGTGGTGCAGTGGGTCTGTTGACGTTGTGAGCATGAGGTAGTCTCATAAGAAAAGTGTGAGCCCAAGTCTGAAGAAAGTGTAAATCCCAATCAGAAGAAAGCCTTAGTGCTACTTCTGTAGTGAATGTTCGGTGACGGCATGAATCCATCGATGCGCTCGTACTTTACACTTTATTAATATCGAATCCGTAGAGTGCGGCAAAACACACAAACTCTCGGAGGATTCATGTCTAAGAGACTCAGCGCCCTCGCTGTTACGTTTGTCGCTCTCGCGCTCGTTGCGTGTGGAGCGGGCAGCGTCGGCGTCGGCAACACCGCACTCATGAATGGCACCACGTACTCCCTTCCCGCGGTCGAATCGGATTTGGCAATGACTGCTACCGTTCCGAAAGATACCATCGGCGAAGAACTCCCCGAAGAAGGCGTCGGATCGATTAAATCGTCGGTATGGAAGGCAACGTTGGGCGGATTCACGCAAACGGAACGCACGCAGTCGCTAGCGTTCCCTCCCGGGACGAAGATCACGATTCACAACCTGTCCTCGAGCGTCGCGCACACGCTCGACGTGGTCAAAGTGATCTCCGGGCCGCCGGCCGTTTTCCCGTCGAAGCCGAACCTTTCGATACCGGCGAAAGGCGACGGCAAGCTTGACGCCGGTTATGCAAGCGGGCCGATTAGCCCCGGCAAATCGGTCACGGTCACGCTAGTCAAAGCCGGCACCTACGAGATCGGCTGCGCCTTCCACTATGGCGAAGGTATGCGCGACGTGCTCGTTGTTAAGAGCGGCGCGAAGCCCGGGCCGCAAGCGACGCCGCCGAGTCCCAGCGGCACCGCGACTCCCTGGCGCTAACCGCGCGAATCGAGCAAGATGACGAGCGGCTGATTTCTGATGCGTGGAAGCCGCTCGAACCATTTCCGCTGGCTGCTCGAGCCCGGGAAGCGGCGGGAACGGTGGCACGGTTTGTTCTCAGCTCACGCGTGACGACGGCAGCACGAGCTACCTGAGCGGCGAGAGATGCTTTGGTTCGTAGAGGCCGAGCTTGTCGCCGCCAGGGAGTTCAAGCGTCGTCACCAAACCCCAACCCCGGTCGGCGACTGGTGTCGTTTTGATTCCCTTTTTCTCAAGCTGCTGTACCGTCGCGGCGAAGTCGTCGCAGATCAGCCACAGTTCGTGTTCGCTGTCGTCTTCCGTCTCATGGACGGCGAGTTCCGTCGGCGGTGCGGCGAAGAAGAGCCGCCCGTTGCCGGCGTCGACGTAGCGCAGGTCGAGCACGTCCTTGAGAAAGTCGTACATCTCCTTGGAGTGCTTGGTGTAGAAGATCGCGTGGATGCCGGTGATCACTCTGTCCCTCTTCCCTCGAATTACGCACGCTTCGCGCGCTCCGCTCGGCATGACATTACTACGGCGCTGCGCAGCGCTCCGCCAGGGATGACTTTAATTAGGATCTCTTCTATCCGGTTTCGCCCGAAAGGCCAATCTCGTCAACACTCTTCGCGCGATTTCGATGGTGGAGATGAGGGGGCTCGACCCTACCCCTTACATATCGTGCAAGGAAGTCAGATTAATCCGTAGCCTTGGACCCTGGATCGCCGACTTCGGGGATTCTTCTTTCGCGGGATCCCGCTGAAATATGTCGCTGCGATATGAATTAACCTGCGGCCGCACAGCGCCGCGTAACCGACCGAACGTTCAGGCGCGGACATTAGCGTTGAAGCGCTGGCCGGATATGACTGGGCGACCACGGACATGTTTCCGAGCTTCGGGATGCCGAGCTTTTAGCCTCAAGCGATCTTAGGATGAAGTCAGCCGAGAGCCGCGTTCCACGAATGCGTTGAGGCCGCTAAGTTTCGGTCTGTCTCTCGAACCGGGTCACGTGGTACCTCCGAGCCAGTCGATGGCTTGGGTCTTCCCAATTAAATTCATAGAGATCCGTCGGACCACCTGAGCACCGGTCTTAACTTAATGCACGTCACTTTGGAGCGGGCGAACCGTCGGACCAGTGGGACACCGGAATAGCGAGCGTTACCGGCTGGTATGGGCGAAACCCGGCCGATGGAGGAGGCGCCAGGATCGGCGACCCCTTGAAGCTCGCGGCCCAGGTGGCCAGTTGGTCGTACGCAATGAACGGCATGACATGCGGACGCCACGGTCCGTCGGCTCCGAGTAGGTAGCCGTTTTTCGATAGCATGAACGCAAACGAGGCGGGAGCGGGATCGGTGAATTGGTGGTCGGCATACCCCGCTTTCGCTTTCGCCGCAATCTCTTCACGAGTATCGCCGGCGATCGCCCACTTCGTCAGTGCAAGGTAAAACGGGAGTACGCTTCGCACGGCCGGAGGATTGAGGCATGCTGGCCCGAGACCGTGCCAGTTCCAGAACTCGGGGTCATCGAACCCCGCCGTCCACGAGCGTCCGACAACGCAGACCCAGCCGTTGGTGCCCTTGACCCCGACGACGTAACCTTGCTTCGTGAAGACGAGCACCCCAGCATGAGCGGAGATCGATGACGGTCCTGCCGAGCGAGCCAAGGCGATTTCCGCGGCAGCGCTGGGCATCAGGTACTTCGCGATCGGCGCCATCGTCGGGTAGGGGTTTGGCGAGGGGACCTGTCCGAACGCTACCGTGGAGAACGCAAGCAAGAGCGCAGTGGCTACGCAAGCAAAGGCGATCTTCATGGGGCCTCCTTAATTAAGGCGAGCGTTGCAGAGATTGGCGAGGCCGCAAGCGGTGCGGAATTCCGAGCGCAGCAAGAAACGAGGTGTGCATCATCATCGTCAGTGGCTCGCCCCTCGCGTTGTTCGACGCAAAAAGACCGTTGGAGCACCGGGCATGGACTTCTTTGCATAACGCCGCTTCGCAATGAAATGTGACGGGGAGCCCATGCTAGCTAAGAACAACTTGCGATCGTGGCTCTCTTCGGAATCCTCTGAGCCGCGCCGTCGCGTAGACTCCGTGGTCGACGCTTTCAGCGCTCCATTCGGGAACGAGGGAACCAGTTGGTTTCGACGTCATTTAAAGCGGCCGACGCTGAAATCGGTGCGGCCGACCTTCTCGTCGCGTCCGGTTAGCCTTAGGTCGACGGCTCTTTCGCGACGGTCAGTACGGCCTCCAAACCGTTCATGTCCGCTTTGTTCGCCGCGGAAAGCGCGATCGGATGGGTACGTCTGACGTGCGTTGGAGCGTCTTCGAGCGAGTCAGGCGAAGCTGCCGTCCAGTAAAACTTACAGACTTTCGCGATCACTAATTTTAGCCCGGGACCGCTTCACTTTCACGGGCGCGCGAAGGGGTCAAGCGACTCGATTACTGACGCACCGCACGGCCTTTTCCTGCGCGCACTACTCACTTACGGGGGCGCTGGATCGCTACGCGGGGACGCGCACGCGAGCTTAGAAAGACTATCGCTTGCCGCGCATACACGGGGGCACCGCAGCGCGAGGCTACATGGCTTGCTTTAACGACGCATGACGCCGCGGAGCCTAACACCCTCGCCTTTTTTTGAAGCAGGCTTGCGAAGACGCTGCGACGTGCCACCCTGGCGCGCTGAAGCAACCCTCGCGCGACTGTCGCGCCGCACACGCCCACCCCCAACACGCGCGCGGGCACGCGACGCAATCCGCCACCCCTCTCGGGGCGTGACGATCCTCGCGCGACTCTCTCGCGCCGTACCCCCGCCCCAAACACGCGCGCGCGTGCGCGACGGCAATGCACCACCCCTCGCTGCCCTCACCAGCCCTCGCACGACTCATTTCTAAAAGACGATACGTCTAAATTCCCAGCGCAATTCTTTTAAGCACGACGCCACGCGCAAACGACGGCGTGCGCCTACCCGGTTACGGTTCGGGTAGCGTTAGCGGGGACAAGGAGTTACGGCCCAAAAGCCAACGCCAGGGGAGCGTGTACGTAAATGGTGCGTAACGGCGATTTGTGGCCTGGGGCGTAGACGCGGACAGCATCTCTACCGGTTAACCCATCACAACTTCTTGGGCAGTTAGCCACGTAGAGATTTCCGCTGGAATCGAATGCTTCCGACATTGGGACGAGCAGGTGTTGGGATATCGTTCGGATCACCGAGCCGTCTTTTGCGTACTCTTTTGCGACGGCATACGCGGCGTCGCGCGGCCTCTGTTCTAGGGCGTAGAGATGGCCGGAACCGTCCCACCTCAGCGCGTAGGCAACTCCGTAGGTCGTCGGGATCGAGCGATGCGGAGAGGCGGCGCCGGGAGCGAAGACCTTGATGCTACCCGAGCTGTACTCACCTCGCTCACTCGTGACGTAAAGGTCTCCCGAGTTACTGAACACCAAATCACTAGGCAGACGGACGTGGATTTTCCGTAGGACTGATGCGCTGCCCGGTGCGTAGACGGTAACCGTTTTGCCTATGTAGTTAGCTACGAAGAGTTCGTCTGACTGATCGAAGGCAAGCGCCGTTGGAACGTCCAGCCCTGCGGTGATCCGTCGCAGCACTTTCGTGCTACCCGGAGCGTAAACGGCGACGCTTTCCGGCTTCCTGTCCGCCCCTCCCATTATGACGTAGAGATTGCCCTCATGGTCAAACGCCATTGCGCTAGGGGCGTTCACACCTTGGGAAATAGTTTCGGAGGGCGAACTGCTGCCGGGTGCATAGACCGTGATCGTAGCTGGTCCCCACTTCTTGCCATGGAGGGCTTCCGCGTTTGCCACGTAGAGATCGCCGGAGCTGTCGAACGCCAGGTGTACGGGATTCGACACGCCCTCCGAAATCGTGCGCATCGGTTTTGTGCGTCCCGGTGCATAGATTTTGACGCCGGAACCAGCGTTGAAATACCTGGTCGAAAGAACGTAGAGGTTAGGGCCTTTCGTCTTCGCTTCGGACGCCTGCGGCACGAACCCGCCGCTTCGCATCATCCCGCCCGAGGCGCTGATCATCGGCTCCGAGCCGCCGCAGCCGGTGAGAAATGTAGCAGCAGCGCTGATAGCGAGCGCGAAACGGGCGATGCTTTTCATGATCCGTGCCCTCCCGAAAGCCGAACGGCCCAGCTCTTAACGACGTTCGGCGCGACGGCCCTATAACCCTAAGGCCGCTAAGAACGTCAGGGGCGCCGGTTGGCGTTGTTAGCGGTCCTAGACCGTTGGCGCAACCCCAGCACCCCTCTAAGACATGACGACCCTCGCGCGGCTCGGGCCGACGACTACCATTTGGGCTGTGCGGCAGCAGACTCGAGATCGTGTTCGGTGATGTTGCGAATCAGCGCGGAGTGGGCCTTCGGCGGGCGCATATCTATCTGGCCGGCGTCGAAATCGAACCATCGATCGCGCAACTGATTGTAGAGTCTCACGATTGCGTGGCCGTCGGGGAGCCCTGTTGCGTAGTACGCGCTGCCTTCAACAACCGCTGGAATCTCCAGATGGCCCGTCCAGTCAGAACCTGACCCCCGTAGCGAGTCGCGGTCAGGAAAGACAATCGCCACTCGCCAGCCTGTAGAAGGGAGCGTTCCCGATAGCATCGCTCGTGCGTCGCGAAGGACGACGCCCTTATACCCCACAGCCACGAGGTGCCGCGGATGATCTTTCAGCACCGTTACAAAAAGAGAATCTCCACACCCGGCATTGCTTACAACGATTTGATAGAAACCCGGAGGCAACGAGAAGCTCAAGTCGCGACTGATGGGCATCGTTGTTGCGGGCCAAGCCTGCTGCAAGGCTAAGCGACCGCTCCACTCAATCGCGTCAATGGAGGGTTGGCTTACGTTCCCAGCATTCTTTGCACAGTCCACATACTCGACCCACACGGGCACGGTATCATTTGCTCCGCAAGGGATCGGCACGACGGCGACGGCGGCTAAGCTAAGCGCTGCCAAGCCGGATCGCAGCTCTGTTAAGGTTCTCATTGACCTTTCTCTCATAGACCCTGCGATGCGAATCGATCGTCGCGCCGAAATCTACCACCCCTCGCAGCGGCACCGATCGAGCGCGCGACGCAACAGCACGCTAGAATGTTCGGCGCTACGGGCCGGCATCCCTAAGTCCGCTAAGAACGTCAGGAACACCGCTAGCGTTCGGCGGTCTTAGCGGACGGCGCAATATACACCCCCTCGCACCTCGCCGGTCCCTCGCGCGACTCTTTTCTCGGACGCGCAGCCGCAAAAAAATTCGAACTGATTGCTTAAGTAAAACCAACGGGCCCGCGGCTCGCGAAGCCGCGTTGTACCCCAAAGGCGGGAGTCGGCAAAAACAGGCCGTGCTCGCAATGCTTTGAGCGCCACGTTTTACGGCGTTAAGGAGTAGACCGTGCCGTCGCCGTTCGCCCCTCCGTTCTCGGTCGTTCCGTAGAGCATACCCTTGACCTTGATGAGGCCTGCATACGGTTCTTTACCGTCGCCCGACGCACCGAAGCTGTGAAGCACCGTTTCCTTACCCAAGAGCTTGATCTTGAAGACCGTGCCGACGTTGTTTGCGCCTCCGCCGTAAGTTGTTCCGTAAAGCGTGCCCTTCACGTTGACGAGGTTGCCGTACGGCTGTTCGCCATCGCCCGAGAAATAAGGGCCGAAGCTGTGGAGCGCCGTTTCCGTACCGGACGTTGTGATGGAGAAGACCGTTCCCTCGCCGTTTGCGCCGCCTCCTTGCTGGGTCGTGCCATAGAGCCTGCCATCCACGTCGAGCAGCCCCGCGTATGGATTAGCACCGTCTGGCGGTGCACCGAAGCTGTGAAGCACACTTTCATTACCCGAAGGCGAAATCTTGAAGACCGTACCGTTGCTGTCTGCACCTCCACGATAGGTTGTTCCGTAGAGCGTGCCCTTCACGTCGATGAGGCCCGCATACGGTTCTACGCCGTCCACCGAGCCGCCGAAACTGTGAAGCACCGTTTCCGTGCCGGACGTGCTAATCGAGAAGACCGTTCCGTCGGCGTGCCGGCCCCCGTATTGGGTTGTCCCGTAGAAGGTGCCTTTCACATTCAGGAGAGCCGCATCGGGTTGTTCGCCGTCTCCCGAGCCGTAGTTGAAACTGTGAAGTACCGTTTCCTTGCATGACGGTGTAATAGAAAAGACGGTCCCGTTATTGTGCGCACCGCCAAAACCCGTCGTGCCGTAGAGCGTGCCCTTAGCCTCGGTGAGACCCGCAAAAGGAGTTTCACCGTCGCCTGAAGCGCCGAAGCTGTGGACTACGGCTTCGGTGCCCGAAGGCGCGATCGCGAAAACAGTCCCGCCGCCGTATGCGCCGCCGCCGACGGTCGTACCATAGAGTATGCCATTGACGTTAACGAGACTCGCATACGGGTCTACGCCGTCTCCCGAGCCGGGCTTGAAGCTGTAGAGCAGCCCGTACGTTATAGTCGGGCGCGTTAGCGTCGTGAGTTCGGCGTGCGTTGCGTTCGTGGAAGCCTGCGGCACCGCACCCGGCGCGCCGATCGGCGGTTGCGATCCGCCGCAGCCGGCGAGCATTGCAGCAGCGCTCACGCTTAGAGCGTAACGGCTCAGGAGTGTCCGCATTTCCACCTCCGGTAGCCGAACGTGTCGGCAGCTTACAAGGTTCGGCGCAGCAGCGCGATAACCCTAAGGGCGCTAAGAACGTCCGGAGTTAGAGGCTGTCACCCGGACTGGCGCGGCGGTGCGCTGCTCAACATCCTCGATGGTGGCGCCGCCTAGGTACCGGTTCGTCATGGTCAAGCTACTGTGACCGAGCAGCCGCTGAAGGCTAAACGCATCGCCGCCTCGCCGAAGAAAGAACAGCGCCGACGTATGCCGTAGCGTATGCGGGCTGCAGCGTTTGTCGCGTATGTTGGCACGTCGGCAGCCTAGCTACCGTCTGATGCGCGTGACGGCGGTTCATCGGCGTACCATCTTGGTTGACGAATACGGACCTTGCGCGGAAGTCCTTGGATTCGCAAATTGCCAGGTAGCGCATCAGCGAGCGGGCCGTCTTCTGCCCGAAGAATACATAGCGCTGCTTGTCACCTTTGCCGTTGAGCAATGCGCGACCCCCATCGACCTCTAGGCGGTCTACGGTAAGGTCGAGAGCTTCAGACACCCGCGCTGCCGTATCGACTAGAAAGCGTACCAACGCTTCGTCTCGGCGTGGGATAAACGATGTTCCCCGACAAAACGACAAGATCGCGCGTACCTCATCGACCGACAGCGTGATGATGAGCGCCTGTGAGTGCCGAGGCTTGCGAAGACCAGCCGCGAGATCACCGCAGATGCGTTGCGCGTCGCACCACCGGAAGAACGTCTTCAGCCTTGTCGTCGCGGCACGCAGAGTAGCGCTGCCAGCGGTACCTCTGGCCAGCAGGAACTGCCGAAGATGCTCCTGGGTGAGTGAGCCCAGAGTCAGATCGCGGCCCTGCGCCCATTTCACCGGCGGCTCTAATTGGAACTTGTACGTGGCTATCGTGGCGGCGGTGCATCCGCCTATCTGGCGATCGAGAATGAAGTCTCGTACCGCAGCGTCGAGAGTTGACCCCTTACCTTGCATTTTTCATGTTCCCAATCTCATCAGAGAGGGGAACATCGGATGCCAGGCGCATTTCGCCGAAAAAGTCAATGCGCGACGACCTTTTCGGGCCGCCGCCTGCATCGTTGGTGGAGATGTGGGGACTCGAACCCCAGACCCCTTACATGCGAATTAAGTTGAGCACGAGGCGCACTGCGACAATTCCATAAAAACCGTGCATTATTGTGCGCTTCCGTACGCCCGCGTAGGGGTCATAGGTTGTAGATAGGATGTAGCGGAGTTACCAAGATCTACATTGGCGAACAATGCTGCACGAGGATGGACGTACGCCGGAGAAACCGAGGCGCCGCACCCGCCTCATTCGTCCACAGCGCAGCGTTGGCTTCAGCAGTGGAGCGCATAGTACGCGGTGTGGTGCGCCTCAGGTTGGCTAGAAGCGCGGCGTAGCGCGCTTCTGGGGGTTCGGCCGGGGTAGATCGTCTACAGCGCTAAACGGACGCCACGAGCCTGCGATGCCCTCGAAGACACGACTTCACGCAGCCGCCCTCCGAGTGCCTTCGCGGTTTGAGGTGAGAGGCGCGCACTGATCCAGCCCGTTTACGAGGTTCGGGCCGCGCACAGAACGCAAATGTTAGCGAGAAGCTCGACGCGCGCCCAGGACGCTCGAGCCCCGGTCACGCTGGAGCCGCGTCCAGACCGCTCGAGCCCCGTACGTAGGGTGTCACGAAGCTCGACGGGCTTCAGAACGCTCGAGCCACGTCCGTCGGCGTCACGAAGCTCGATGAGGTCCAGAGCGCTCGAACAACGTCCGTCGGCCTTACCGAAGCTCGATGAGCTCTAGAGCGCTCGAACCACGTCAGTCGGCGTCACGAAGCTCGAAGAGCTCCGGAGCGCTCGAGCCACGTCCGTAATGCCCGAGCAGCTCCGGTCGTCCCGATCCCGACGGTGGACCTCCTCGTAGACGCTTGCGTTGCTCAAGAACGATTGACATAAAACCCTCGTGGTCCGTTCCCGGAGACTCGACTAGTCCGCGTCATTTCTCGCGCTGCCCACGACGTGAATGGATCGCGGCCGACGCCGACAATTGGTCGCATGCGAGAAGCCTTGGTTTCGCCCGTAGCTCCTGCTAGGCTGAAACTATGCAAAGGCAGACACTGCTATGTTGAGTCCAAAAGCTCGCCAGTTGCTCCGATGCAAGGCAGACACGCGCTTTGGCCATCGGTGCCGCGCTTACGTGGTCGCGGGGCTTGACGTCTGCATCTCGCATTCACTCTGGCGCTCGCGCGGCCCAGGCTCCAAGCGTCCACCGATCCGACGCGGTCGACAGGCCTGCACATGCGAGGCATACGGCTGGCCTCATCGACGCGGATCTGGAGTTTGCTGCTGGCCCGACCCACCGCAGACGCCCTGTGCGACCCCTTCGGGCACACGCCGCTCTAGCAGCCTCAAAGCCGAGCAACAGGCGCAGATGGCTGAGCTCCATCAACTCTCCAAGCGCCGTGAATCAACACACCCTGAGCTTCACGAATGGGTCGAACCTGCTGTCGTCTGCGTCTCCAGAGTGATCAGAGCACCACGCTACTTCTAGGCCCAAAAAAGTCGCTACGCATTGTCATCGAGCACGGCAGCCAGTCAAAGCCAAAATGACGTGACTTTAGCGCGCGCGGCGCACGACGAACGCACGAAGCGTGTGCACACCCCGCGCCGGCGTCTGCTTACGCGCGCACGTAGCCGGGCAAGCAGGCATTTGAGAACACGAATCACGCCGGATGATCGCAAGCTCGAAGTGCGTATATTCCTTGCCGCCTTAGCGACTGGAGCGTCGCTAAATGGAGCCGCAAAGGTAGCCGGGCTGTCGGAGCGTCGAATCGTGAGATGGGTGGCTTTCAACGGCTTCCTACCTGCAGTTCAGGACGCCCAACGTAAAGGGCAAACTGCTAAGCGCGACCCCCTTGGTCAGGAGGCCTTTTGTGCCAGCATTGATCTCAGGATTGCGCTGCAGGATCGCGACTTACAGCGCTCCGCAGACCGCTACGCCGGCGGAGACCGCGACCGCCTCCATGAGATGTGGATAAGTGGCGAACTAATGGCCATCTACGAGCGCGCAGCGATCGCGAATCTGCGCCGGTGTGGAAAGCACGATCTTGCCGACCACTATGAGCGAGCTCTGGCCGCGGCGCCACCGCCGCAGCCCATCGACTACGTCGGCGAGGCGCTGCGCAGTCTTGGCTCGGAGTGAGCGGTCGAGGCCGTTCTCGAGAGCGGCTCCCGAGCGGCGTGGATCCGGCTCTAGCTCGCTGGCGCGAGTCCGTCACAGTTGATGGCCGTCGGTTTAGCTAGCGATAATGAGACTTCTCAATACCTTAGCGGCCCACGCTGATGATCTGGAAGACCGCGATGGCGGAAGAGTTTCACGTCCGTAGGCAGTCTCGTAATTAGCAGCTCGCGATGCTGGAGCACGATCGTACGCCTGAGGCGAGTCGAGCCTCGACGGGCGAGTTGGGCACCGTGGCGCAGGTTTGCACGGTGGAAGCGGTTGTGCGCTCTAGTGGCTCTTCGAGCGTTCCGTACTGCGCCGAGTGTGCTTTTCCACTCAAGCGTTCTAGACGCGCTCGGACACCTGGAGCCGCTCGAGCGCTCTGTTGACCGTTCGAGCGTCGAACCTTTCTGGACGCGCTGGTTCGCTCCAGGCGGCTGGCGTTCTGGTTGCGCTCGAACGCTCCGAAGGGACTGGCCCGTCCTGGCACCTGTTGGAGCCGAGAGGCTGCTCGCACGTTCGCAGAGTCTGTTCGGTCGCGCTGCGCTTTACGTCACCATTAAAGTGACTTGTGCTCGATCGACACGATCAGTCGGCGCAGCTTAGCGACCGATCCGGGTCGAACGGGAACGCCGCATTGGAGGTCAAGGGGGAGTGTGAGACGCGTAATCTCGGCGCGAAGTCGAGGGGCACGTCGCCGATTTTCCGGACCGCCTCGCGCGGGCGCGATTGTTCCGCCGAAGCGCGGCTGATCCAGCCCGTAATATCTCTAACGTCGCATCCTGCTGAGGACGAAATCCCACGTTTTGCGGCATTTTACGATGCGCGCCAAACGATCTGCGGGCGCCGCAACCCGACGACCAGCGGTACGCTCGGGTGATACCACCCGCGCAAGGCGCCGCCGCCGGGCTGGCCGCGAGGGCGTGCGCGTTCGAGATCCCGTGGCGAGAGCGCCCGCGCCGCAACCACCTCGACGGTAGCGCAGAGTTTTTGGTAGGCTGCATTAAGGTCCCGGGCTGCTTGTGATTCGGAGGGATGCGATGCGGCGTTTCGATCCAGTTGCATTCGTCGAGAGGCACGGCGTGGTGCTCGCGTCGGCGCGCGGGCCAGTGCCGAGCATCGCCGAGGCGATCACCGGCGAGCCGATTCGGGGAAGCGGGTGGGGGCATGCGCGTGGCGGCGAGATTTTCGCCGCGCTCGAAACGATTGCCGACTCTCCTGAGGTACGTTGTTTTCGTCTCGTCGACGGCAAGCTCACTTTCGTGCATCGCCGCCTGTGGCCAGCGGTGGTGCGGCTCGCCGACGAGATCGGGCATGAGCGGCTCACCGCGATCGTCCAGAAGCACACGCCCTCGGGTGCGCACAAGAACATCACCACACCGTTCGCGCGTTGGGTCACGCCAGAGCTGAGGCGGGCGGCACGCCTGATGTCCATCGAGGAAGCACGTGCGCGGCTCGGCATATCGCAGGATCGTCAAGCCGTACTATTTCAAGGGCATCGAGCCTGATGTCAGTGATTCAGCGCTTTTTGTTAGCGATAACGACCCTTCTCGACACCCATCGGCGCTGCGCACGGATCAATCTACACGAGGGTTCTTTTGCCGGCGCCGCCGGGCCGGCCACCGGCACCCTCGACACCCAACCTGCCTGTGGCGCACGGAGGAGTGCGCAACGAGTAATCCGTGGCCGAGACTGCGAGCGCGCACCTAGCCCTCTGCCGGTGAAAAAATCGTGTGGCCGCCGACTCCAACGCAGAGCTTACATTTGCCCTTCAGTACCCAGACTCGCGGCGGTCCGAATCGGAACATCTATTCGCCTTCAGCAGATTGCGCGATCGGCTCGGCATCGACGGGCGATCGCTGGCTAGACAAACGATCCGCAGACATTCATAGCGGTCGCGCGAGCCGCGCCGGTGGCACAGGAGAGACCAGCTCGCTGGACCCGGCGCCCATTTGCACGACTCATAGTGTGATTAGGCTAGCGGCCTAGGAATGCGTCCCTACGGTCTGGGCAAGGCTGAGCTTGGCGGCTCTGCACCAGGGACTTCTGGCGGCGCGCCGTCAACTGACGCCCATGGGATCAAAAGCCGCATTCTTAATCGTCGCTTCGGTCGCGTGTGTCGTCGCCTTGGAAAGTCCTCCAGCAGTCCGAGCGAACTCGCTCTCGATCGTCTAACCGCCGACGCCTCGGAGCGATACCGTCGAGACGTATTTTGGGACATCCGTACCCGACCCGTATCGATGGTTGGAGCACACGCAATCGCCCGACGTGAGGCGGTGGCTTTCGCTGGAGTCGGCGATCACCTCAAAGAGCCTGGACGCTCTTCCGAATCGCCAGGCATTACGCTCCATGCTGCTGCGGATGATGTCTGCGCAGTTCGACGGCGTCCCCGATAGAGGTACCTATGCAACGATCTTTTCCCGTAATGTCCAGGGAACGTCGCAGCCAGTCCTCATGGTGGTCCGCAACGGCCACACTTCCGTCTTGCTCGATCCGAACGCTCACTGGCGAGGATCCCGGATGGTGCTTGCGCAGTGGTTTCTCTCACCCGACGGACGTAGCGTTGCATATGCAACCAATGTTGCCGGCGGCGGCTGGCTGCGCTGGCATACGTTGAGTACGAGCACCGGCACCGACGACGTTGGCACGGTTGTCGGGACTCCCGACTGGGCACCCATTTCCTGGGCCCGGGACAGTCGTGGCTTTTACTATGGTGGGTATGGTTCGGAGGCGGAGCGTCCCGCGGGCACGCCGATCGGCAAAGGGTTTGCGGCGTTTTTCCATCGCGTAGGCACCCTGCAAACACGGGACCAGCTTGTCTACGATCGCCCCGACCATCCCAACTGGCTGCCCTACGCCAACGAGAGCTGGGACGGCCGCTACTTGATCCTTGGCGTCGTCGAAGGCTCCGGCAGCGGCGGGAATCTTGTGGCCATTCGCGATCTTCGGACGCATCGCAATCGAACTATGCTCCTCCGTTCGCTTGGGGCCGCTCAATATAGCTATGTCGACAACGTCGGTCCGGTGCTCTATTTCTTCACGACCAACCAGGCACCGCGGGGAAAACTGATTGCTATCGATCTTCGCCGGCCATCATCGGAGCGAGACGTCGTTGCGCAACAAAAAGACGTGTTAGAAAATGTCACCGCGGTGGGGGGTACCTTTGCCGCGCTCTATCTTCATGACGTAACCTCGCAGCTGAAAGTGTTTGGACGCTCCGGTGAACTGCTCCACGTCGTCCGTCTTCCTGGCCTTGGAACATCGAGCGATCTCGTAGGCCAGCCCAGGAACCCCGTCGCGTACTACACGTTCTCCAGTCCAACGCGCCCATCCACCGTGTTCTCCTACAATACGCGTTCGAACACGAGCACCGTCTATTCGCAGCGCAGTTCGCCGTTCGATCCTGCCCAATATGTCACGGAAGAGTTGTTTGCGGTCTCCACTGGCGGCGTACGCGTTCCCGTCTTCGTCGCCCATCGGCGAGGGCTCAGGCTCGATCACAACGCGCCCACGATGCTGACGGGCTATGGCGGTTTTGGTGATCCGTACCATCCAGTATGGCAGAACGTCAGTGCAGCCTGGTTGGCCACCGGCGGAGTTTTTGCCATTGCTTGTGTGCGTGGGGGCGGCGACTACGGCGAGGAGTGGCATCGTGCCGGTATGCTGGCCAAAAAGCAGAACGCGTTCGACGACTTCGCAGCCGCAGCCAAGTTGCTCATCGATCGCGGCTTTGCGTCACATCAGACGCTGGCGGCCTATGGGTACTCAGGTGGCGGCCTACTGGTCGGCGTCACGGAAGTGCAACATCCAGATCTGTTCACCGCGGTCGCCGAAGAAGCCGGTCCGGTCGACGTCCTGCGCGGCTACACGTACGGCAGCGAATCGGCGTGGGTCGACGAAGTGGGATCGCCAGTCGCAAGCCCTGAGCAGTTCAGATGGCTTTACGCCTACGCTCCGTTGGTAGCAATACGCAAAGGTACAGATTATCCCGCGACGCTAGTGATGACATCGGAGAACGACGCCCGTGTTTCGCCGGCCCATTCGTACAAGTTTGCCGCTCAACTTCAATGGGCGCAAGCCAGCCCCAAACCAATTCTGCTCTACGTCGCCTCGGGACGGGGCCACATCGAAGGCTCTCGTGCTTCGATCATCGATACAATCGCAGACACTGAGGCGTTCCTGCTCAAATATACGACCGGGAATGGAACCGCCTCCATTTAGCCCTTGAAGAAAGTGAAGGGGGTAATCGCTGCCGTCGCTCGAGCGTCACGTTGTCCGGAAGTCTTTGAGTAAACTCCGGCGCGAATGTACGGGGGTCGAGGGCCTTGTGGATAGGCGTGAGCGAAATACGAGGCCTGCGTGGCCATTGGCTTCTAAGCTTAGCTTGCGATAACTCCACTTCTCGAACCCACCAATAGCACTGGCCGCCGTCAGCCAGCACGCGTCGCGGGGAGGACGCCGCACAGATTGATCCACGCGACGAGGGTCCCCCACGCCGTCAGTTCAGCAGCAGCGGGCGAAGGGTGCGCGACGCGTAATCCGTAGCGGCGACCGAGTGCGCTGCAACCGGCCCACAGCGGTGAAAAATTCGTATAACTCTGCCCGGTGTTTTCGCACCCGCCCGGACGCTTGAATACGAGAATCGTGTGTCCGCACGGAGGACGAGCGCCTGGCAAGGCTAGGTTTTGAAGCCGCTGGCCGAAAGTCCTGAGCGTTGGCGGTCGGCCTTCGGCATTTGCGATTTCGCCCCCGACCGGACGCGTTGCAGCAGATGGTTTTTGTTGATGATGTCGAGCGGATGCGCTGACCGAAGAGAAACTGGGGCAGCTGGTCCGCTATACTCGAACTAACATACTTGACGTCTCGGCTTGCAAGCGGTGGAATTGAGACTTGAACAAGCAGCCGCAGACCCTCCTCGAAGCCGTCCGAATCTTCGCCGACCCGGCCGAGGCACATCGCTAGTTTTGCGCGGGTCCGCCGGCCGTTCGGATCGCTTGCCCGCGTTTTGGGTGGCTCCGCGGACGCTCGGGCGATGGCCGGATGTTGGGCGCGGTGATTCCGTCGTCACTGCAACGGCAGTGCACCATTTGTGTCGGAACGATCTTTGAGGACTCACCGATCGGCTTCGACAAGGGCGCAGACCGGGCGCCGCCTGACCACGCCAGAGGCAGACGAAGGGATAACCGGACAAATCGCCAAGAATCTGCACTTAACCGGATTCGCATACCCGAATCCGTGAAAGGCGGAGCCCCGATGCCGTACTTTGGTGAATCCCGGTTTATAGAGCTTATTGAGCGCGAGATACCTCCCGGATTCTTCATCCGGCTCGCCGAGGAATATGAGCAGGACTACCTGCACGCCGAGGAATCCGCCTACGAGCGGTACCCGGAGGCGGAGGCGCACGATCTGGCGCCCTACGATCGACGAGCCCGCTGTGAAGTCTCGACGACGTACGTTGCAAAGCAGTTCGCTCACCGCGGCATAACCGCTGACCCAGCCTTAAACGTCAGTCTTTCCAACTACCACCGAGAAGTGAACGGCGGGTGCGTCGTGCTCACGCAATCTTTTATTCGGCAGCAGGGCGACATGGTGCGCCACGCCGACTATCGGGATTCGTTGGTGCGAAGTTCTAAGATTCCGCTGCTGCAAGAACCCGAATTCCAAGCGCCCCCTCCGGGTACCCGCATCTACGGCGCCGTTCTCCACGGTTTCAAGCGTGCTGGGAAGGCACTAGTCGTACCGCAACTCGGGTTTTTCGACCTAGCAATCTTCGATGCCGAGGATCGCGAGCACTACCTTGCCGTCTACAACCTCGCGAAGCGCTACGCTAATCAGGACATTGATCCGGACGATCTGAACGCAATGTATCGGCTCGAGCCCGAGTACGTACGCAAACCGAGTACACTTTTTCGCGAGTATCGTCGCCAAGCAGAGAACGAATGAAGCCCGGCACACAAGGATTCGTTGGCGAGCGCTTGCGCGAGGCAAGGGAGGCGCGGGGACTTACGATTACTTCACTCGCAGAACTAACGACCATCTCGAAACAGTCCATTTCGGACTACGAGCACGGCAAGGCTACGCCGCATCCCGATCACTCAATCGCCCTTGCCGATAAGTTGAACCTGCCCATTGCGTTCTTCCTGGACGAGTATTCGTACGAAGATACCTCTCCGATATATAATCGCTCGATGGCGTCGGCCACCAAGGGTCCCAGAATCAAATCGCGACGGCGATACGATTGGCTTAGACGAGTCGTCGGGTTTCTATCTCAATACGTCGAGTTTCCCAAATTGGACTTGCCAATGCCGCTCACCGCTGAGCATTCTTCGTTGATTCGTCCAGAGGATATTGAGGCAGCAGCCGAGCGGGCTCGTATACACTTCGGTTTGGGCGTGGGGCCAATAGACAATATAACGTGGCTCCTTGAAAATCATGGGGTTGTCATCGGATTAGCGTCCTTCGGTTCGGCTTATTTAGACTCGTTTTCCCAGGTCTGTTCGGATGGGCGAGCTTATGCAATAATCAACGCGGAGGCTGGTTCCGCAGTACGCTATAGATACGACCTTGCCCATGAGCTAGGTCATCTGTGTTTGCATAGGAACTTGGACCCGCGTCAGATTCAGGCTGCTGCGATAGCGCCCGAGATTGAGCGTCAGGCGAACGCATTTGCCGGCGAATTCCTGATGCCTTCAAAAACATTTGCCAAGACGTTTCGTGCTATAAATGTGGATGGCCTCAAGCCCACAAAGCTGACTTGGAAAGTGTCGATGCAGGCGGCATTAATGCACGCTCTCCGCCTCGGTCTAGTTACGAAAGAGCAATCCGAGCGAATGTGGCGTTCGTTTGCGGCGAGAGGCTGGCGCAAAAGCGAGCCGTTTGACAATGTGATGGAGCCCGAGCAGCCAGAGTTATTAAGAGGCGCGTTTGATGCTGTGCTCCAGAACGGAGTCACGCCTGCAGAAATATGCGATGCTCTTCCTTTCACCGCGTGGGAAATAGAAACGCTTTGCGGTTTAGAACCCGGAAAGCTCGGCGCAAAGCCGACGGTAGCGACTGCCGTTCGCCTCACTCCGGCCCCTTCAAGGCAGCCCCAGCGCCCCGATCGCGTTCGTGAGCCAAAGGGCGACGTAGTCGCATTTCGGAGGCCGGATCGCAGCTAAAGCATTTTGGGAAGTCCACGGTTAAAGCGGACTCCATGGATGTACAAGGTTGGAGCGTCTGGAGTGACCCCCGCCGGGGCTAGACATCCGATAAGCGAAATGATCGCTAGGAAGGTGTCTCATGCGAAAGCAGCAGCAACCG